>JGI20205J14842_1000316_pt1 | contig 11813 bp, 8 predicted proteins | sample NGESurshal092012_2_FD_14842 | JGI IMG/M metagenome (IMG submission 14842) | reverse complement strand
CGGGCGGCGTCGGCATCGACCCCGCCGATCCTCGCCGGGTCTACGCGCAGTCATCCCAGGGGCAGTGGAACCTGTCGGTGGACGGTGGCGCGAGCTTCGCCGACCTCGGCTACCAGACGCCGGTCCCGGCCGGGGCCGGCCTCGGGGTGGTCGCTGCGTGGTCGGCGGCTCAGTCCGATGAGGCTTCCAAGGCGGCGCTCACCAGCCGGATCGCCCTCACCACCGGTCCCGCCGGCACGCAGGTCGCCCTCGGCACCGATCGGGTCTACTACACCGACGACGCCATGCTGGCCGCCGCGCCGGGCGGGCGGTCCGGCTGGGTCACGCTGCCCACTGCTAGTGACCCCTATGACGTCGCCAAGACGGCACCTGACCGGGCCCAGGACCGGCTCGACGGGCCGGTGCTGGTCCCCCGCTGGGCCGACCGAGACCACCTCTGCGTCCTGACCCGGACCAGCGTCTACGGCTTCACCCGCGCAGCCGGAAGCTGGACGCGCCAGCAGCTGTACGACCAGGTGCAAGTGCACCGGAACTGGAAGGGCAAGGTGCCGAGCGGGCTGATCCCCGATGACGCCCCGCTGCTCGAGCTGGCCGTCCACCAGATCACCGGCAGCACGGCCAGCCTCTATGTCGGCACCGCCGGGCCGGACAGCGAAGACCACCTCTGGTGGTACGACGGCACCAGCAAGTGGCTGGCCACCGGGCTGCCCACCGACGCCGCCGTGCATGCCCTCGCCGTCGACCCCAGCCATCGCGAGGTTGTCTATGCCGGCACCGACATCGGCGTCTGGAAAGGCACCGGCACCTTCGGCAGCGGATCGCCGAGCTGGGCCTGGAGCCATTACTCAGACGGCCTGCCCGAGGCACCCTGCGTCGACCTGGCCGTCTTCACGCCACCGGCGGGCGGCCCCCGGCTCCTGCGGGGCGCCTTCGGCGGCCGCGGCGTTTTCGAGGTGGCGCTCGACGGCCAGGCCCAGGGCCCCGAGGTCTACCTGCGCGCCGACGCCGCGACCGCCCGCCGCGGCAACCTGCCCGTCGGCGGCGGCCGCGACCCGCAGAGCCCGGTCCGCGCCCAGCTGCGCCTGGACGCCTCACCCGACATCCGCATCTGGCGGACCCCCCTGGCCGCCCCGGTTCAGCCGCTCGCCCTGCCGGTAGGCGCGGGCGCTCACCCCTTCGACATCTTCGTCCTGCAGTCCGCGCTGCGTGTTGCCGGTGCGGACGTGCCGACCGACGGGCGCTGGTCACCGCAGGTCGCCGCTGCCCTCGCGCAGCGCGTCGCGGTCCTCGGCCTGCCCGGCAGCGCCACGCCGCAGCAGGTCTGGAATGCGATCGCGGCCGGGAGCCCGCTGGCCTTCGACCTCGCTCCGCCGGATGCCGCCGACCTGGTCGCCCACCAGCTGGAGGAACCCGACCGCTGGCCCAAGGCCTACCAGACCTCCTGCGCCAACGGTGGCGACGGCGCCGCGACCATGGTCACCGCCCGCATCCAGGTCGTCGTCCACGCGCGGCACTGGCACCCGATCCCGGCCGCCCGGATCTCTGTTGCCCTGCTGAAGACGCCCTACGCGGGGCGGCCCAACTTGTCGAGCACCGCCCCCCTCCCGGCGGGCTGGGCAGCCGCCCTGGNAGNCGACCGCGCCGCGCCGCCCGGCGGCGGCTGGCTCGGCGGGACGCCCTGGTCCTACGTCGACACCGCCAATCCTTTCCGGGCTGTGCCGGCCCCAGCCGACCCGGCCGCCCCGCAGGTCGTGACCTTCGACGCCGATCTCACCGGCGGGTCCCTTGACTGGCCGGGCTGGCTCCTGCTGGCCGTCGTGGTCGCCGACGACGATCCGCTCGCTGCTGTCGAGACCAACGTCGCCAAGCTGGTCCGGGCCGACCGGCACGTCGCCGCGCGCTCGGTCCGGCATGCCAACCTGCCGGCCGAGCCACCGACCCGGTGCGCGGCGATGGACGTCGGATCCTATCCCGGCCAGGCGGTGATGACCGCCGCCTGGCAGGCCTCGAATCTCCAGGTGACGGGCATGTACCTGGACTCCCCGGCGACTGTCCCCGGGCAGGCTCCCGACACCCTGCCGGTCAACGGCCACAACCGCAGCGGCGGTATCGGCGGCAATCCGGTCGGCGCCTGGATGTCGGGCTGGCGGGACCTCTATCCGCGCTGGGGAATCCTCACCATTTACTGGGGGCAGCAGGACCCGGCCAACGGGCAGGGCCCGATCTCGATCAATCAGCCGGCGAACATCGCCGCGCTCAACGCGGTTGACGCACAGGCCAAGGCGGCGGCCGCCAGCATCCCCCCGGGCGCGGTGATCTACCTGGACTGGGAGGTGGGCGGCGTGCCGAGCGCGGGCGGAGTCACCTACTGCACCCGGTTCTTTCACAGCCTGGCCGAGCTCGGCTACCGCCCTGGGGTCTACGCCCACCCGCGCTCGTCCACGACGCTCAAGCAAAACTGTCCGGGGCTTTATATCTGGAACGTCAACCTGCGCAACGTCCCCGCCGGGGATCTGCGGGTGGTCAACCACCAGCTGCTGGTCCGGCCCATCGCGATGGCCGCCGCGGGCGAGCTGGCGGGCCCTGACCCGGACGCGCTGGCCCGCCAGTACGAATTCCAGGTGGCCGTCGCCGGCAACCCGGTGGCCGGGTTTCCCGCCATTGACCTCGACGTCGCCATCGCGGGCGACCCCGGTTACCCCGAGCGCCGCAACCAGCCGCTGGAGATCCGGAGCGGACATGCGGCGGCCGCCAACGACGCCGCCGGCCTCGGCATCTATGCGATCCGGCGGGGCAAGCCGGTGCGGGCCACCTGGGCGCCCGGCGCCGGCGCCTCCGACCCGAGCCTGAATTTCGCCAACGCGCCGTTCCTGTGGAACCCCTACAGCGCGATCACCGCGGTCAGGACCGTGGCTCCCGCCGACGTCCTGCTGGCCTTCGGCTTCGACATCTCCGGGCCGAGTGACCTCTGGCGACTGCAGGCCATCCGGCGCGAGGCGGGCGCCACGAGCTGGCGGCAGCTGACTGTCCCGCAGGGCGATATCGCGATCGACCCCCTGCCGGGTATCGCGGCGAGCACGCGCGGCGATGAGTCCATTGAGGCCTTCGTGGTCGACATGGACGCCGGGGCGCCGGCCGGCGCCCGGTTTGATCCGGACACTGCCTTGTGGTCGGCGCTGGAAACGGTGCCCGGCGCGGGCACGGCGCCCGTCCGGAGAACCAATCGCCTGTCCGTGGTGAGTCGCGCGACCGGGCAGCTCGACCTGTTCTGGGTCGGCACGGACAGCCTGATCCACACCTCCTCCTCGGCTGCCCCCGGCAACTGGGGCGCGCCGATCCAGGTTGGCGACCCGGCCGTTCACCCGCATCCGATGGCTAATCTCATCGCGATCAGCCGTGCGCCAGACCGGATTGATGTCCTATTCGTCGGGCGCCGGGACGGCGACCCGGCATGGCGGCTCTATGACACGTGGTGGGACGGCGGAGCCGACGGCTGGGGAGCACCGCCGCACGCCCAGATCGTCGGCGGGGCAGCCATGGACATCGAGCCACTGAGCCCGATCGCGGCGTGCGCGCGCACCGCCGACCACGCCGACGCCTTCGCCGTCGGGGCCGCCGGTGCGCTGCTCATCTCCACCTTCGACCGGGTCGCCAACTCCTGGTCGGCACTGGCCCCGATCGGCGGGCAGCCGGTGTTCGGTGGGCAGCCGCTTCGGGTCTCGTCGGTCGACGGCGCGGTGCTGCGGGGGGGTGCCGAGGTGGATGTCGTCGTCACCGGCCGCGACCAGACGGTGTGGACCACGCACTTCGATGCGGCGATTCCCGGATACACGCAGCTGGAGCGGATCGTGCCGCTCGATCCCGCATGACCAGACAAGCCCGGTGGCGGTGGCCAGGACATCCATCGTCTCGGCGAGATAGTCCGCGAGGGGCAGCGCCCTGATGCGCTCCAGCGACCACGATCCGCGCGGGCCGGAGCCCTCCCGGCCGACCAGTCATTCCACCTAACCTTCAGGAGACAATCCCTTTACTTTAAATTGACTTCTGGATGACCTGATGTTGTCCTGTACATCCGACAGCGGATCTGGCGCTGACAGTGGACACGGGCTACGAGTTCCGGGCCATATGTGGGGTGGGGGAATGACAGTGACGCAGCACGGATTAGACGCTGCCCAGCCGCCGAACGCCGTCAAGGCCAGGGCCATGCTGCAAGAAATCGGCGGGACGTGGTGGAACGTCTACATCGGCGGCCCGGAAGCGCAGCGGGCGTGGACGCCCGCGGAAGTCCAGGAATACGAGCAGGAGGGAATCAGCCAGTTCCTGCTGTGTTATGTCGGCCGCCAGTCGGGCGAGGTCTCGCGCCTGACCGTCGCCCAGGGCGAGCAGGACGGCCACGATGCCTGCCAGCTAGCCGGGGAGTTCGGCATGGCGGCGGCCGGAACGCCCATCTGCCTGGATCTCGAGCTCCGGACCTTTGAAGCGGCCCCGAGCGCCTCGCTCGACTACGTCGGCGCCTGGTGCCAGACGGTCCGGGCCCGCGGCCTCCGGCCAGGCGTGTACGCCAACCCGAGCGCCCTGAAATCGCTGCACGAGCGGGCGGTCAGGCCCGACTGGATCTGGATAGCCTCGTGGGTCCAGCACGGGGTCAATCCGGGCGCCGATCCGCACCAGGCAGCGGATGTGCCACCAGATATCTGGCCGAAACAGGGCCAGCGAGCCTGGCAGTACGCCGGTGCGTTCAACCAGAAGGCCTGCCAAGTCGGCGACGTGGACGTGGACATCGACGTCGCCGACGAGGCCTGCCTCGCCCGCCGTGGCGGCCATCCGGGCTGGCCCCATCCGAGCGGGCATACCTACACCGTCCAGCCCGGAGATACGCTATCTGCCATCGCGCGGAAGCTGAACATCGCCGGCGGCTGGCAAGAGCTGTACGCGCTCAACCGCGGCATCATCGGCCCCAACCCGGGCCTGATCCATCCTGGCCAGGCGCTGCAGCTGCCGTGAGGGAAGTGCACGGACGCCGGCAGTGGTGATGAAGGGCATCACTGCACCCGGCTGAGGCCGGCGGCGACCGCTTGCTACGAGCCCGTACGGGCAGGCGTTGACTTTGACTGGGGAGCTGCGCAACATTGATGGCAATCGATTGCCGAGAGGTCCTAGATGCCCCGCATCAGTTACGTCGAGCCGAGCACCGTCACCGACCCCCAGCTGGCCGGGCTCCTCGAAGAGTCACGGATCTACGGAACCCCCCGGCTCGAGAGTCAGGCCATCCGCGCTCACGTGCCAGCGGTGCTGCGGACCTTCGCCGATTCCTGGCAGCAGGTGTTTCGCGAGGGCGTCCTTGATCACCGCATAAAAGAGCTCGCCCGAGTTTTCGTGGCGAAATCACTCGACTGCGGGTACTGCGCCGGCCAGCGGTCGCATATCGCAGCAGCTCAAGGGGTTACCGAGCGTGAGTACGACGACCTGATCGAGTTCCGCCGGTCCGATCGCTACGATGATCGCGAGCGGGCAGCGCTGCGCTGGGCCGAGGCGATTGCCTGGGACCCGGAGCTGGCCGATGACGACCTCTGGTCGGAGCTGCATCAGCATTTCTCCGAGCCCGAACTGGTCGAACTGGGTTATTTCATCGGCCTCACGATGGGCCAGCAGCGGTTCCTGAAGACCCTCCAGATCAGGCACGGCGATCTCGGCACGGCCAGCCTGGCCGGGCTCGCCCCGCAGATCGCCCGGCAGCTAACGGAACCAGACACTAGCTTGGCCGGCTAACCGGGCTGTGACATCCAGCCGGGCGGCGCGGGCAAAACCGGGCCATAACGGTGCCGGACGATGCGGCACGGTCGAACGATGACACCTCCTTGCGGTCATTCCTGCGCGCTCAGGCGCAAGGACTGCCGGCCTGCGATTTCTTCACCGCGGGGCTGAACCCCGGTGCCGGTGCGGGCGGGAACCCGCCGCGGACATAGTGTCGAGGCGAGTGCATGGCGATACCGCAGTGGAGGCGCGCCATGAGCATTGGCGAAGCTCTCGCTCAGGCGCGATGCCAGGCTGGTCTCACCCTTGCCGAGGTCAGCCAGCGGACCCGGATCAGGGAAACGATCATCGCGGGCATCGAGGCTGATGACTACGCGGCATCCGGCGGCGACTTTTACGCGCGGGGGCACATCCGGGCCATCGCCCGGGTGGTCGGGATCGACTCCGACCCGCTGATCGAAGAGTACGACGCTGTGCGGCTGGGGCCGCCGGACAGCGCAGACGAAGAGACCAGTCCACTGCGGGCCGTCCGGACGGGCGAGCACCGCTGGCCAAGCAAGATCGCGGCCGGGTGGCTGGGGCTGGCGATCATGGCGGTCGTCATCGGATTCGCGGCTGACCACTTCCTGGCGGGCTCGGGTCATCCGGCCGCTGCGGCCCCGGCCCGGCCGCATCCGGCAACCCGGCCCCATCACCACCCGGCGGCCCGCCACCACGCATCGTCGGCACCGCGGCCCACCCGGGCGACGACCGCCCCGGCGGCGCCGACGACGACGGCGCTGGCCCCGGCCAGCGCGTCAGCGTTCGGCCCGGGCGGGGGCCAGGGCGACGACCCCGCCGCCGCGCACCTGGTGATCGGCCGCAGCCCTGCCGCGGGGTGGCATACCGACTGGTACACCACCGCCCGCTTCGGGAACCTGTATGCGGGCACGGGCCTGCTGGTGGACATGGGCCGGCCGGTCACGTTCACGGCCGCCCAGATCAGGCTCGGCAGCGCGCGCGGCGCCGACCTCCAGCTGCGCATCGGCGATGCGCCCGCCCTCACGGACCTGCGGCCCGCCGCGAGCGCAGCCGACGCGGGCGGCGTCCTGCGGCTGCAGCTCGCCGCGCCCGTACGCGGCCGTTACGTGCTGATCTGGTTCACCAGCCTGCCGCCCGATCCCGCGGGCACCTTCCAGGCCAGCGTCTACGGCGTGCGGCTGGAAGGCCGGCCCTGACCTGCGCCGGGCCACGCGGGCACGATCCCGGGTGAGGTCACAGCCAACCGCCGTCAACTTAGGCCCGAGCTAAGCACCTCAAATCGGGGGACGGTGTTGTCGAGTACGAGCTCGGCGGTCCGGCGTGCGGTGCTGGCCGGGGTGGGCGCGTGGTCCATCTGGCTGGTGGTTCGGGCCCAGCAGCGAACTCGACATAGCCACCTACGACCGGCTCTTCGACGGCAATGTCCGCTCCGCCTACCTGCTCACCGCTGCCCTGGCCCCGGTCATGGCCGGCAACGGGGGCGGCGTCATCATCAACGTGTCCAGCATGGTCGCCACCGTAGGGCTGCCCGGCGGTGCCGCCTACAGCGCGACCAAGGCCGCGCTGGTGGGCATGACCCGATCCTGGGCCGCCGAATACGGCGCCAGCGGCGTCCGGGTCAACGCCGTCGCGCCCGGTCCGGTCTTCACCGAAGGCGCAAAAAACACCATCGCCCTGGGCAAGACCACCCTGCTCAACCGGGGAGCCCAGCCCGAAGAGATCGCTGAGACGATCGCCTTCCTGGCCTCACCCCGCGCCAGCTACATCACCGGCGCCGTCATCCCTGTCGACGGCGGCCGCACCGCCGTCTAACCCACAGCTACTGACCCCTCGCACAGGCAGGTAACGATCATGAGCAACAGCACCGTGCTTGGCATCAGCGATGCCGCGAAAGTCGGCCAGTTCTGGGCCACCGCGCTCGGACGCCAGCTCGCCGACGGACTGACCAGCAACTAGATCGCGCCGCCGCGCGAGGCCGAGTCAAGCTAATAAGGAGAAGACCATGCCCATGATCGACGTCTACGCCACCGAAGGAACATTCGCGGACAAGCACAGCCTCGCCAAAGACCTCGCCAGCGCCGTCATGCGCTGGGAGCAGGTCCCAGACCTCGCGCTCTTCCGCGATAACACGGCCGCGTTCATCCACGACCTCCCTGCAGATGCAATCTCGAACGCGGCCGGTGCCAGCAACTACGTCCGAGTGCAGGTCCTGACCCCGGTCGGCGTGCTCGATCGTGCCAAGCAGCTCGGCGTGGTCAAGGAACTGACAGACATTTCACCGAGTCACCCGAAGGCGGATGGGGCATCAACGGACACGCCAACACCGGCTCCGACATTGCCGACGCCGCGCGGCACGAGCTCGCCGGCAACTAGGAGCCAGACCGTGAGCATGGCGGAGGCCATCTAAGGAGCCCCGCCCAGACCATTAGCCAGGGCACTGGGCAGCTGATTGCGGGAAGCGATCGAGAGTTTCGCGAATATTTTGTGCAGATGGTATTCGACGGTGTGCGGGCTGATGAACAGCTGGGCAGCGATCTGGCGGTTGGACAGGCCGTCGCCCGCCAGCCGGCCGATCTGAGTCTCCCGGGCGGTGAGCTGGGCGGGGGGATCGGTGGTCCGGTTGCGGACGCGTTCGCCGGTGGCGCGCAGCTCCCGCGCGGCTCGTTCGGCGAAGCCGTCGGCCCCCATGGACGCGAGCATCTGGTGTGCGCTGCGCAGTTGCCCGCGGGCGTGGGCGCGCCGGTTCTCGCGGCGCAGCCATTCTCCGTAGATGAGATGAGCGCGGGCGAGGTGCACAGTCATCCTGCTGCGGCCGAGCTGGCTGATCGCCTCCAGATAGAATTCCTCGGCGTCCCGGCCGCCGGCGATGAGAGCGCGGGATCGGGCTTCGATGCCCCGTGCCCACTGGCTGCCGCTCAGGCTGGTCCGCTCCGAGAGCTGGCGGAAGGCCGCCGCCGCGATCTCGTGGTCCCCGCAGCGCATCGCGGCCTCGATCAGCTCGGGCAGGACCCAGACACCGAAGCCGAGCTCGTCATGCTCACTGGCCTGCTGTGCGGCAGCGAGAGCGGCCGTGTAGTGGCCCAGCCCGTTGTGGAGCACCGCGGTCGCGAATTCGGCGCTGGCCATGGCCAGGCCCTCACCCCGCGCTGCTGCCTCCTGGACCCCGGCTTGGAACTGGCCCGTGTCGTGGCCGCGCCAGCCAGCGAGCAGCAGCGAGAAGTCGGCTATCCGCGCGTTGCCGGTGGCGGCTGTGATCGCGTCCGCCTCTTCGAGCAGGGCCGCAGCGGCGGTGAACTCGCCCGCGAAGATGTGGTGTGCCGCGACGTAATTGAGGGCGAACGGGAGCATGGTAAGCGCTCCGGCTTCGCGGGCCTGCCGGACGTGCCGGGCGGCCAGCGTGCGGCAGGCCTCGTCATCCCACAGGTCCATGGCCGTGTGGCAGCCCAACCACAGCCATCGCGTGTCGTCACCTCCGCTGCCCCCGGCGCCACTGCCGCCGTCGCCGAGGGCGCGCAGTGCACGCTGGAGTGCGGGTACGCCGGCCGAGTAACCCTCTGCGGACCGGGCCGCCAGGCCGTCCAGGAGGAAGTCCACGGCCCGTGGCGGGTTGGCTGGCGCCGGCGCGGTCCGGGCGGCCCGGGCCACGTGACGTGGGCTGTGGCCGCCGCCGGACCGGCCGGTGCGGATCGCCGCCCACAGCGCTTCCAGGTAGGTCTCGCGGGCCAGGGCGGGGTCGAGCGGGCTGAGGCGCCGGGCCGCCTGGAGCAGCAGCGGGGGAGCGTCGCGGCCTCGCAGGCGGGTGAAGGCGATCTGTGCGTCCAGCCGTTCCAGCCGGGCGCGTTCCAGCTCGCTGAGCGGTCCTGCCCCGGCGATGGCCAGCTGCCTGACGGCCGCGTCTGGCATACCTGCCTCGTACTTGGCCTGCGCTGCGGCGAGGGCGCGGGTGGCCCGCGCCCGCGGCGCTGGCGTCAGGGCAGCGGCGCGTTCGAGGAAGGCGGCGGCCGCGGCCAGGCCCCCGCGGGCGTGCGCACGGCTCGCCGAGCGCTCCAGCTCGGCAGCGATGCCCTCATCGGGCTCAAGTGCGGCCTGGGCCCGGTGCCAGGCCCGCCGGTCGGGATCGGTGCCCGGATCGGTGGCCTCCGCGATGGCGTGGTGGGCCAGCCGGCGGCCGGTCGCCGACGCGGCCTGGTAGACAGCTGAACGGACCAGCGGGTGGCGGAAGGTGACCCTGGCTCCCGCGGTGAAGAGCCCGGCTGTCTCGGCCGGGCCAGCGGCATCCGTGCCGATGCCAAGGCTCCTGGCCGCGCGCCACAGCAGAGCCGGGTCGCCTACCGGCTCGGCTGCGGCGAGGAGCAGGAGGCTCTGGGTCATCTCCGGAAGCGGCGCGATCCGCCGCTGGAAACTCTGCTCTATTCTGCCGGTCACCGTCAGCTCGCCTACTACGCCGAACCCGCCCGCCAGTTCCGCGGCCGCAATCCCGCGGGGCAATTCGAGCAGCGCGAGCGGGTTGCCGCCGGCCTCCGCGACAATCCGGTCGCGGACTCGCTCATCGATCCGGCCGGGGATCACCGAGGCCAGCAGGGCCCGGGCGTCAGCGTCGGGCAGGCCCTCGAGGAGCAGCTCGGGCAGGCGCGCGAGGGGGATCGCGCCCGGGTCACGGATGCTGATGATCATCGCGACCGATTCGGCTTCCAGCCTGCGGGCCACGAAGGCCAGGACCTGGGCCGAGGTCTGGTCCAGCCATTGCGCATCATCGATCAGGCACAGCAGCGGCTGCTCCGCGGCCACCTCGGACAACAGGGTCAGAACCGCCAGACCCACGAGGAAGCGGTCCGGTGCGCTGCCCGAGCGCAGCCCGAAGGCGACGCCGAGAGCATCACGCTGCGGTCCGGGCAGCCTGATGCCGCGATCCAGCATCCGGCCGCAGAGCTGGTGCAGCGCCGCAAAGGGCAACTCCATCTCCGACTCGACGCCCTCAGCGCGTGCCACCTGGAAGTCCTGTGCGGTACCGGCGGCGTAACTCAGCAGCGCGGTCTTGCCGATACCGGCCTCGCCGCACACCACCAGCGCCCGGCTGCGCCCGGCCCGGACGTCCGCGAGCAGCCCGTCGAGGACCATGCACTGCTGGCCACGGCCGCGGAGCATCACCACCCCCTCTTGGCGGCTTCCTGATCACAGTAGAACCGGGCCGCCTTCATGAACAGCCCATGGACTTCGCTGCGGAAACCAGGGGGCCGGCTAAGGATCCCATAGACGCGAACGCCCTTGTCAGAGGCAGATGGTTGTGGAGTGGGCCATCCGCCTGCACCCCAGGGCCTCAGGGGTTCACACGCCTGCGGAGGAGCGCGTCATGCCGTTGGTCCTCATCAAAGTCGCCGAGGGACTCTTCACCGGGAAGCAGAAGCACGACCTCGCCGCCAAGATCACGGACGTGATGGTGGCCTTCGAGGGTTCCGAGGCCTTCCGCGAGGTGGTCTGGGTCCTCATCGAAGAACTCCAACGCGACAGCTGGCACATCGGCGGCCAGCCATTCTTCGGGCCACCCACCCTGATGGCTGCCCTCGGCCGCTCAAAAGAGGCCTACGAGGCTGTTGACGGCACCCCGATCACCCGGGAAGACCTGGCGACGCACGCTCCCGTCCGGCACCCGTGACCCCCCGAAGCTTCACAGAGAAGGACGGTGAAATGGCTGCAATCCAGAGCCCTGCCCTGGGCACAGAGAATGTCCGCGGCGCGGGCCGGGCCATGGTCGTGGCAGGCGGGGCATGCTGGACCGCCGGTGTAGTCCAGTACGCGGCGGCGCAGGTCGTGGCGGCGGCCGCGTGGACCAGGCCTTACAGCCTGAAGAACAACTACATCAGCGATCTGGGTAACACCGCCTGCGGGATGTTCCATGTGCCGCACGGAACCCCTTACTACGTGTGCTCGCCGTCGCATGCCGTCATGAACGCCTCGTTCATCATCTTCGGCGTCCTGACCATCGCTGGCGCCCTGCTGCTGCAGCGGATCTGGGCCGCCGGCCGGCTGGCCCGGTGGGC
>JGI20205J14842_1000313_pt1 | contig 11883 bp, 12 predicted proteins | sample NGESurshal092012_2_FD_14842 | JGI IMG/M metagenome (IMG submission 14842) | reverse complement strand
CTGCCTGCCAAGATCGTCTTGCGAGAGCGGAGCAAGCGTTGCCCTGGCTCTGGATGCTCGCCCGCGCTGGACGTTGCCGCGCACAAACGCCAGCTGCCTGGATTGACCAGGGTGGCTTGTTTGTGAACTCGGCGATGACTCGGTGACGTCAGATCCTGCTGCCTGGGAGTTGGTGAGCCCGCAATGGCGGGCCTGCCTGGTAGAAGCGTGGACCTCCTGGTCGCACGGCTCGCTCGGGGTCGGCGCGGTCATCATCAGCCCAGATGGCGAGGTCGTGGCCCGAGGCCGCAACCGGGAAGGAGAACAGCACGCGCCCGCAGGCCAGCTGGCGGGCAGCTACCTAGCCCACGCGGAGGTCAACGCCCTGTCAGCCCTGCCGCGCCGGCGCCACCCCGGTCACCGGCTGCTGGTGACCCTCGCCCCGTGCCTGGTGTGTGCCAGCGCGATCGTCATGACCCAGCTCCCGCAGCTCACTTATGCGGCGGCCGATCCCGTGATGGACGACGTCAGCAGCTGGCTCGCCACCCTCCCCTGGGCGGCAAGCCGCCTGCCGGACACCGACGGCCCGCTTAGCGGCCCGATCGGCCACTTCGCCCGGCTGCTGCCGGTGCTGCACATGGCCGAGCACCGCCGCCAGGGCCGTAGCTTCGCCGTATACCAGGCCTGCCAGCCGGGCCTGGTCAGCCAGGCCGAGCAGCTCCTGGCCGATGGCACTGCCCGGCAGCTCCGTGACCTGCCCTGCCACCTCGCCTTTGGCGCGCTGGCCCTGCCTGCAGACGCCTAAGCCCGCGATCCCTTGCGCCCGGAGAACTATGTCCACGGCACTCACCCTGGATGGGGGTCTGTCTCACTAAAGGCTCTGTCTCACTTTCGGTGGTGACGATGCGTGGTTTTAGCTGAGCAGGATGCGGTGGCTGAGGAGATTGAATCCCGCGCGGCCGTACATCTGCCGCTTGATCATTTTCGTTTTGGTGTTCACGCCCTCGGTCCGGCCGTTGTGGAACGGCAGGGTGAGGGCCGCGATGACGGCCAGCGCGTCAAGTTCCAGGCCGCGCGTGAAGGCGTGGATGTTCGGCAGGTCGCAGGCCCGTGCGGTTTCGGCCCAGTCCTTGAGCGTGGCCTCGTTCGCGGGGTCGGGCCTGAGCAGGGCGGCGAAGGAACGTACGAGGGCGGCGAGGCTAGTCATCTCGGGACAGGCGCCGGTCAGCTCGCCGAGCAGGGACCGCTGGCCGTCGCTGAGGGCGTCCGGCCGGGTGAGCAGCAGCCGGGTAACTCGCCTGGGTGACAGGTGCGGCCGGTCGGCTTCGACGCGGCCCTGGGTGATGTAGCGGTAGAGCAGGTTCATGCTGCCCGTGTAGCCCTGTTCGCGGATCTCGCAGAGCAGCCGCTGGACGGGCACGGCCGGGTCCTCGGCGCGGCGGGCGCGCAGGTGATCACGGTAGGGGTCCACCAGCGTCGCGCGGTACCTGGGCGCGCGGATCATCCGCTCGGGCTCGGCGGCGCGGGCGTACCGCTTGACCGTGTTCAGCGACAGGCCGAGCCGCCGTGAGCATTCGAGCAGTCCGGTACCCCTGTCCAGCAGGTCGTGGACCTGCCGCCACCGCTCGGCTGTCGTCTGGGCCTGCTTTCCGTCCTTGCGCGGCGGGCCGGCGGCCTCCCAGCAGGAGCTGTGCACGGCGACCTCCTTCAGGGCGGCTTCGGCCAGGCCGTGCCACAGGTGCCAGCGGTCGCTGGCCTGGACCGCGCCGGGCAGCGCATGGCGGATCGCCTCTAATGGCACAGTCAGACATTGAGACTGTCTGAATGCCTCAGCCTTGACGGGCTATCCCCAGAAGATCGCGGTGGGGTCGCGGTCGATCTCCTTCAGGAGATCGTCGATGTTCGGGGATGGTTCGAGCTGGTCGTAGCGGTGGAAGCGGAGATTACGGTCACGCCAGTACAACGTCCACATCCCGGTGGCGTGTGTGTAGCGAAGCCGGGCGATGGGGAACCGTGTCCATTCCGGGCCGATGCCCTCGCGCCAGGGCGGTCGGCACTCGACGATCGTCAGCTGCCGGGGCCCGATGTCGCACTCGACCCGGACCTGGTTCCGGACGTGCTCTGGGACGCGCTGTTCGCACCAGCGGCGGACGCGGGCGATATCGAGTTCGGGCAGTCCTGGCATCTGGTCAGTGTTCCAGGCGGTTGCTGACGTCGGCGGCGTAGGCGGCCCAGTCGCCGCCGGAGATCTTCTGCCACTGGACCGCCGCCTTGATGTGGATGCCGAGGGTCTTGGCCAAGATGGCGGCTGGGACCTCGGCGGCCAGGGTGAACAGGGCGGTGCTGCGGCTTTGCCGGGGCTGATCCCGAGGGCATGCAGCCGCTTCGCGAGAGTGTCTTCGGTCAGCGCGCTTCCCGGCTGGCGTCCCGGGAACAGCCATGAGGAAGGGACGTTGAGCAGGCTGCTGCCTGGTGCTTTGCGGGTAGCCGCGAGCGCGCCGGCGAGGGCGTCCAGCGGGCGGGCAGCACGATGGGCCTGCTGCCCAGACGCAGCAGCGTGCGGCCGTCCTGGTGCAGGACGTCCTGGGTCGTCAGCGCCGTGATGACGTTGAGTTTCTGGGCGTGGCGGTATGCCAGGTCGTCGACCTCGTTCCCGCGGGCGACGGCACGATCGTCCATCTCCGGCTCCTGCCCGGCCTGGTCGACGAGTACCGTGCTCTGGTCGAGCGGGCACTCGCCAGCTGAGCCTGGACATTCCCCAGCCTTTCCCGGCTTCCCATCAGGGATCGCTTCGAGCGCCAGGGTTGCGGACGAGAAGGCCCCTCGCTGGCTAAAGGTGCTGGTGGCAGCCCTGTGCGGACGCTGTCCGTGGAAATCCGCGATTCATCGGTCTGGAATCCTGAGCGCACGGACACATGACGGACAAGCAAGCTCGCGAAGTGGGTAGCTGGTGACGGTGCCCGCGGCCGGACACGTACCGCCGGCGAGGACCCAGTCCGGTCGCGGCGGCGGAGCGAAGCGTCTGCATCGGCACAGACAGCGGCGACGCTCGGGGCGCCGGCTCTTCCGCCTGCCGATCCAGGTCGCTGCGCTCTTGTGCGGCGTAGGCTCCGAGCACGAGGTTAGACCCAGGAGGGTGCCGTGCGAGTCGATGCTGACTCCGCCGGCTTTTTCCTCGCTTCAGGGACCTCGGTGAGCGTCGCGGGTCCGGGTCCGGGTGCACGCACCACCGTCCGTTCGGCCAAATGATCTTGATTTTGGCTCTATTTATCAGCATGAGGAAGGTGAAGGCTAGGGCATCAAGGGGAGCCGGGCCACGGGCTGGCGTGGCAACCGGGAAGCTGGCTGGCCAGGTTCTCCAAGTCGTCGTCCCTCGCCATAGGCTCTCGGAGCCGGGCGGTGATCCGGACGGCGAGAGGGTCGCAGCCGACACTGGCGAGGTGCTCGCGGAGCAGGTCAGATGCTCGCGTGACGTGGCCCGCGGCCGCGGCGGTGACCACTTCGATGTGATGGCGTTCCCAGTTCATCGGCCGGCGACCGGGATGGCGGCTTGGTGTGCCGGTGATGGCCTCGAGATCGGCGGCGGCGAGGGCGAAGTCCGGGTCGGCGGTGACGGCGAGGCGCAGGGCCGTGGCGGCCCGGCGCGGGTCGGCGGCTCGCTGCGCCCGCCGGTACCATGCGGCCGCCTGAGGGTGGGTGCTGACCACCCGGCCGTGGTCCTCGACCGCGGGCCCGGTGGCGGGCAGATGATCATGGTGGCTGGAGCGCTGGCTTGGCGATGGCTGCATAACGGCCAGGTTGCCCGGGCGGCCTGAACCGGCGCTGAGGTGAGGCTGAGGTCAGCCGAGGCGGTTGGCGAGGGCGGCCACATCTGGCTCGTCGGTCAGAGAGCGATACGCCAGCCCGTGGGCACGTCGCTGCGCGAGGGCGACGAAGGCCTCGACGTGGTGACGGGCCGGGTCGGCGATCGCCTTGACCGCGGCCACGGCGGTCTCGGCCAGGAGTTGGGTGGCCGGGTCCCCGCTGGCCGAGGCCCCTTCGGCGGCGTCAGCGGCGAAGACGGCAGCGTCTTGGAGGTGCTCGGTGGCGAGCGCCCACCAGGCCAGGCCGGCGAGCACACGAGGCGGGCCGGCGGGAAGGTCGATGTGCCGGTAGTGACCGGCCGCCGCGTCAAGCAGGGCCCGGGACCGCGGCAGGTCACCGCGGCGACGGGCGACCGCCGCCTGACCGACCATGGCGTCGGCCGACAGCCACGGGCTGAAGCTGCAGTCGATCGCCTCGGCGTAAAGACCGTCGGCGGCGGCGTCATCGCCTTGCCTGGCCCGCAGCGCGGCCAGGGCGACCAGGCTGAACGGCACCTGAATGGGTTGCCCGGTGGCCCGGCATCGCTCCACGAGCGCTTCGTAGGCCGCCGAGGCCGCCTCGAGATCCCCCCGGGCCTCGGCGATGCTGGCGAGGGCGTTCAGCGGAGAGACGACGACCAAGACCTCTGCCTGGGCGTCGAAGCGTTCGAGACTCGAACGGGCGACTGGCTCGGCGTCCTCTAGCCGCCCCAGCGACAGCAGGTTCCAGGCCACGATCAAGTCGTGCGCAGCGAGGAGCCAACCGTGGCCAGCCGGTTCCAGCTGGTCCCGCGCCTCGCCCAAAGCTTCGAGTGATCGGTCGAAATGATGCGCGAACCCCAGCACCGTCGCGCATACCACCAGCGCCTCCGCTAGGCGAACCCGGTCGTGGCTAGTCCTCAAGACGGCTACGGCCTCCTCGCATTCGATGACGCCCGCCGCCGGGTGAGTCGACATGCCCACGCAATAGCCGCGCCAGACGTGGGCGGTTGCTTCCACTTCGGGACGGCGCGGCCCTTCAGCGCCCAGCGCATCACCGAGCCAGCGGGCTCCTTCCAGGAAGTCACCGTTGATGAACCACAGCCAGGCCATCCCCGACGCCAGCGACAGCGCCCCGTCAGCATCGCCCGTGGCGATGTACCAGTCGAGCGCGGCCCGCAGGTTGCCCGACTCCGCGACGAGGCGGTCCCGCCAGATCGGCCCGGCAGCGCCGCGCAGACCCTGGTGGGCTTGCTCGGCCAGCTGCCGGTAATACGCCCCGTGGCGGGCACGCATGGCGCCGGCTTCGCCGGACTCGGTGAGCCGGTCCCTGCCGTACTGCCATAGCGTCTGGAGCTGGCTGAACCGGGCCTCGTCTCCGTCGCCGGGGGCAACGACGAGGGACTTGTCGACCAGCCGGCCCAATACATCGAGGATCTCGTCGGCGGGCACCTGCTCGTCTGCGCAGATGGCCTCGGCCGCGGTGAGCCCGCAGCCACCGGTGAAGGTGGCCAGCCGGGAGAACAGGCGGCGTTCGTCCTCGAACAGCAGGTCATAGCTCCAGTCCACCACGGCGCGGAGTGTCTGCTGGCGGGGCAAGGCGGTACGGGCGCCTTGGCTGAGCAGCCGGAAGCGGTCGTCGAGGCGTTCCGCAAGGGTGGCCAGTGGCAGCGCCCGAAGGCGAGCGGCGGCGAGCTCGACGGCCAGGGGAAGGCCGTCCAGCCGGCGGCAGATGTCCTCGATGACGTCGCCGGCCGGGCCGTCCGGGAGGAAGCCGGGCCGAACCGCCCGGGCGCGATCGACGAACAGCTCGACGGCGGCCAGCGGCGCCAGGCCGCCCACCGGCACCAGGACTTCCCCGGGGACGCCGAGCGGCTCGCGGCTGGTAGCGATCAGCCGGAGACCGGGCACCGCTCCGGCCAGGGTGTCGGCCAGCGCGGCCGCCTCGCTGATGACGTGCTCGCAGTTGTCGAGGACGACGACCAGCGAGCGTCCGGCCAGGTAGCGCACGATAAGCTCCGTGGTCGATCCCGCAGGCTGAGCGCCCGGGAGGGCAGCAGCGCCCGCCCCGAGTGCCGCAGCCGCGGCCGGCGCCACCCCGTCGGGCTCGACCACGCCGGCCAGCTCGACCAGCCAGGCGCCGTCCCGGTGCTCTTCACGCACGGCGGCGGCCGCCTCCACCGCCAGGCGGGTCTTGCCCGTGCCGCCCGGGCCGGTCAGCGTGACGAGCCGGCTGGAGCGGACCGCCTCACACAGCTGGCGCAGCTCGGCGTCGCGGCCAACGAAGCGGCTCAGCCGGGCGCGCAGGTTCCCGGCCGACGACGGCGGCGCGGCCGCCGGGACCGGAGCCGGGCTGGCCGGGGCGAGCGAGGGGTCCTGGGCCAGGATGCGGGTCTGGAGTTCTCGCAGGGCCGGACCGGGGTCGATGCCCAGCTCGTCGACCAGGCGATCACGGACTTCGGTGTAGGCGCGCAAGGCTTCGGCCTGCCGTCCGGCCCGGTACAGGGCCAGGATGAGCAGCTCCCACAGGCGCTCGCGCAGCGGGTGCTGCCGGCACTGCGCCTCCAGTTCGCCGGCGAGCTCCCCGTGGCGGCCCAGCATCAGGTCAGCTCCGGCCCTGGCCTCGACCGCCACCAGGGTCAGCTCGTCCAGATGCGCCCGCTCGGCGTCGGCGAAGCCGGCGTCGGCGAACTCGGCCAGCGGCTCACCCCGCCGAAGGCCGAGCGCTTCGCCCAGTGCGGCTGACGCGAGCGCCGCCTCGCCGTCTCCCGCCAGCCGCCGCCCCTCGGCCACGAGCTGCCCGAAGCGGACGACGTCGACATCATCGGGGCCGACGGCGAGGGCATAGCCGGCTTCGCTGGTGAGGATCGCCGCCGCCCCGAAGGTGCGGCGCAGCTGACCGATCTGGGCCTGCAGGGCGTTGGCCGGGTTGGACGCTTGCCCGTCGCCCCACAGCACGTCGATCAGCCGGTCAGCGCTGACCGGCCGCCCCCGCTGCAGCGCCAGCAGGGCCAGCAGCGCCCGCTGCTTGGCGCCGCGGACCGGCACCGGCACGCCCTCGGCTACCGCCTCGAGCTCGCCGAACAGCCGCACCTGCATGACCTCACCATAGGTCCCGCCTCAGCGCCACGACAGTGCCGCCTCAGGAGCCCGGCGCAGGTTGGCGATCAAGACCAAAAACACATCGAGGAAAGGACGAACAATGATCGAGGCGCAGCACCTCACCAAGCGCTACGGCAAGACGGTCGCGGTCGCCGAAGCCTCCTTCGCTGTCCGGCCTGGCCGGGTGACCGGCTTCCTTGGCCCCAACGGGGCGGGCAAGTCGACCACCATGCGCATGATCCTGGGCCTGGACGCGCCGAGCTCCGGCTCAGTCCTGGTCAACGGCAAGCCGTACCGCGAGCTGACCGACCCGCTCAGGTCTGTGGGGGCGCTGCTGGACGCCAAGGCCATCGTCGGTGGCCGCAGCGCCGCCAGCCACCTGGCGTGGCTGGCCGACAGCAACGGCATCGCCCGCCGCCGCGTGACCGAGGTGCTCGACATCGTCGGCCTCAGCGACGTCGCGGGAAAGCGGGTCGGCACCTTCTCGCTCGGCATGAACCAGCGGCTCGGCATCGCCGCGGCCCTGCTCGGCGACCCCGAGACGGTGATGTTCGACGAGCCGATCAACGGCCTGGACCCCGACGGCATCCTGTGGATCCGGAACCTGATGAAGTCGCTGGCCGCTCAGGGCCGCACGGTGTTCCTGTCCAGCCACCTCATGAGCGAGATGGCCCAGACCGCCGACCACCTGCTCGTCATCGCCCGGGGCCGCATCATCGCCGACGCCAGCACCGACGAGTTCGTCAACCGCAACTCAACCCCGAGCGTCCGGGTCCGGGCCCTGCAGCCGGCCGACCTGGCCGTCGCCCTGACTCGCCGCGGCGGGCTGGTCGAGCGCTGTTCCGACGGCGCCATGATCGTCACTGGCCTGGACTCCGCCGCGATCGGCGGGGCCGCGTCCGCCGACGACATCACCCTCCTCGAGCTAGCGGTGCACGGCGCGTCGCTCGAGGAGGCGTTCTTCGAGCTGACCCGAGACGAAACCGACTACCACGCCGGCCAGCTGGCCGGCACCAGCCAAGGAGCCTGACATGAGCGCCACGACCTACATCCGCACCCCGGCCCGGACGGTGCGAGCCACCTCGATCAGCCGGACCCTCAAGGCGGAGTGGACGAAGCTTCGCACCCTGCCCTCCACCTGGCGAACCGCCGCCCTGACCCTGGTTATGGGCATCGGCTTCGGCGTCGCCGTGGCCTTCTCCGAGATCAGCCAGTGGCACACCATGACGGCCCAGCAGCGCCAGGTGTTCGACCCGACCAGTGCCTCGCTGAGCGGAGTCATGATCGCCGCGGTGGTCCTCGGGGCGCTCGCCGTACGGACGGTCACCGCGGAGTACTCGACCGGCATGATCCGGTCTACCTTCAGCGCCATGCCCGCCAGACCGCTCGTGCTGGCGGCCAAGGCGGCCACCACGGCTGCGTTCGCGTTCCCCGTGACGCTGCTCGGCAACGTCGCCGGCTTCGAACTCGGCCAGCGGATATTCGCCGGCCAGCACGTCGCAGTGGCCATCGTCCATCCCGGCGTGCTTCGGGCCATGTTCTTCGGAGCCGTGGCCGTGAGCCTCGTCGCCGTGATCGGTGTGGGCATCGGCGGCCTCGTCCGGCACACCGCGGGAGCGGCCACCACCCTGGCGCTGATCATCATCGGAGGGCTCACCGTCGGGCAGTTCCTTCCAGCCGGCTGGCGTCAGTACATGCCCGGTACCGCAACTCAGGCGGCCGTGACGGTCCACCGCTCAGCCGGGCTACTGCGCCCGGGCACCGCCATCGTGGTCCTGGCCGTGTACGCCGCCATCGCCCTGGGCGCGGCATCCCTCCGGGTGGCGCACCGCGACGCCTGACCCGGCTAAGGCCTTCGAGATCGACTACGTGCAGGAAAGGAAACTCTCATGAACACCTCTACCATGACGACCAGGCAGCGGACGACCGACAGGACGACCATGCAGGCGATCACCCAGGATCGCTACGGCGAAGCCGAGGACGTGCTGCGGCCGGAGGAGATCCTCCGGCCCGCGATCGGCGACGAGGAAGTACTGCTGAGCGTGCACGCCGCCGGCGTGGACCGGGGCGTCTGGCACCTGATGACCGGCCTGCCCTACCCAGTGCGCCTCGCGGGCTACGGGATCCGCGCCCCCAAGACCCCGGTGCGGGGCCGGGAAGTCGCCGGGCGGGTCGAGGCGACCGGTGCGGCCGTCACGACGCTGCACGTCGGCGACGAGGTGTTCGGCATCGCCGACGGCTCCTTCGCCGAGTACGCGAGCGCCCGGCCGGACAAGCTAGCGCCCAAGCCAGCGAACCTCACCTTCGCGCAGGCCGCGGCCGTCCCCGTCTCGGCGCTGACGGCCCTGCAGGCGGTCCGCGACCGCGGGCACGTGCAGGCCGGAAACCGGGTGCTGGTTATCGGCGCGTCCGGCGGCGTGGGGACCTTCGCCGTGCAGATCGCCAAGGCAGCCGACGCCGAGGTCACCGGCGTGTGCCGCACGGCGAAGGTGGACACGGTCCGGTCCCTCGGCGCGGACCATGTCATCGACTACACCCGAGAGGACATCGCGGCCGGAGGGCGCCGCTACGACGTGATCCTCGACATCGGGGGCAACCGTCCGCTGAAGCACCTCCGCTCTGTCCTCACTCCCCGCGGGACGCTCGTCATTGTCGGGGGCGAGACCGGCGGACGATGGCTCGCAGGCAGCGACCGTCAGCTCCGGGCGCTGCTTCTCTCCCCGTTCACCAGCCAGACGCTGACCACGCTGATCTGCTCGGAGAACACGCCGGACCTGCTCGCGCTCACCAGGCTCATCGAGTCCGGCCAGGTCAGGCCGGTCATCGACCGGACCTACCCGCTGAGCCAGACCCCCGCGGCCATCCAGTACATGCGGGACGGCCGCGCCCGGGGCAAAGTCGTCATCAACCTCTGAGCCACGGTGGGGAGCATGCGGAACGGAGCGGTGCCGCGGCCGCTCCGTTCCGCTTTCCGCGCCGGCGGTAAGTTCCAGCCAGCCAACACGCACTCAGCGGCCTGGCCAGGCCGTCTCGGCCGCCGTTAGCCCGGCGGTGGGGATCTGCTGGCGGGATGACCGAACGCAAGAGCGCGCCGGGAGCAGCCCTGGTGCGCCGCCCTCGGCGCGTGCTTACTGCGGTCAGGCGTCGCGTTTGCGGAAGAGGATCAGGCCGCCGATGATCGCGCTGGCCGCGTAGCCGCAGAACACCCCGAAGCCTGTCCACGCGGAGAACATGTGCGCCGACGGCGACCGCCCCCCATATCTGGCCGCCCGCGCTGAACGGTGCCCGCTTGCTCACCTGCCAGGACGACGGCAGCTGCTGGGCCAGGATGAGCGGCACGTATAGCAGTCCGACCGCCGCGCCGACCGCCGCTGCGGTATGCCGCAGGATCAGGCCAAGCCCGAGGCCAAGCAGCCCGCCGACGGTCAGGAACAGCGCTCCGCCGATGACCGCGCGCAGGACGTGCGGCTGGCCGAGTGTGGTGCTTATGTGGTGGCCTGACATCAGCGCCTGGCCGAGGAAGAACGCCGCGAAACTCGCTACCAGGCCGGTGACCAGGGCGACCGCGCCGAAAGCCACAGCTTTCGCGGCGATCAGGGTGCTGCGGCGAGGCATGACCGCCAGCGAGGTGTGGATCATCTCAGTCGAGTATTCCGAGGTGATGGTCACCGCGCCCAGCACGGCGATGATCAGCTGGCCGAGGACCAGGCCGAACAGGCTTCTGCTGGTCGGGTCGAAGCCAGGCCCCAGCCGGGTTTCTTATCCCTGACGCCGCAGTCATCAAGCGCCTCTGCGACAAGCTCCGGGGTCACCCACCGGCCCACCGCCCCAGCCGGACATGACCTGACAAGCCCACCCACGGATGCATGCCGATTCAAACGACTGCGCCACCGCAACGTCACCATGAAGTGCTTTGCGGCACACAAGCAACGGCATTGCGCGATCAGCCGGCGGTGCCAGCGCAGGATGGTGCCGGGCGTGACAAGCCGGTGCATCCGCAGCCGCGTGGGCAGGACCCGGATCAGCACGGCGAGGACAGCCCGGTCGGCCCAGACCATCCGGGGCCGCGGCCGGGCGCGCCGCAGGACGGCGATCTCATGCCGCAGCACGAGCAGCCCGGCGTCCCTGGACGCCGTGGAGCGGCTGAGCAGGACCAGCCAGCTGCAGGTCCGGGCGAACATCAGGTAGAGCAGGCGGATAGGCATGGCCGACCATCATGCCCTGCCCGGGCTGCCAGCGTCGTACCAGCTCAAGAGGTCTGCAGACTTCTGACACCCCACAGGTCACCGGCGCCGCGCTCATCTTGTTCCTCGCATCACCTGCCGCGGGAACCGGAAGCCAGCGAACACTGAGGACGAGCCCGACGACGCCACCGAGCCAGTCTCCCGCCCACCACGATCAGCCAACGCAACACTGCCCGGCCAGGGCCAAGCACCCGGCGAGCCAGCAGTTAGACGATCTTGAGCAGCACCCGGCCAGCCAACCATCACCACCGCAAGCCTGCTGCCGATAGCGCAGGTCAGCTACCCAATCGAGTATTCGAGCGGCCAAAGATCGGCCCTGTGACCCGCCAATGCCGCCATGCCCTCCGGGCAGCGATGCCGACTGGAGCATCTGTTCACCGCTCGTGCGGGACAATCACGACTGGGCATGCCGAGTGCTGGACGACCTCGCTGCTCACCGACCCCATCAGCAGCCGGGCGAAACCGCTGCCGCTGCGTGTGCCGACGACTACCAGGTCGGCATCTTGCGAAGCATCGACCAGCTCCTTGACCACGAAGCCGTTCACAGCGTGGACATTCACCGAGGCTGGCCCGGCATCGCCCAGCCGGCTGGCTGCCCTGTGCGTCATCTCCTCAGCGGCCTGGTGCAGTTTTTCTAGCAGGGGCCTGTCCGCCGGGCCGACCACCGGGATGCCGCCCCAGTAGCTCTTCGCGACCTCGTGCACTGCTAGGACAGTCAGCGGGGCATGCAGAGCCGC
>JGI20205J14842_1000298_pt1 | contig 12669 bp, 16 predicted proteins | sample NGESurshal092012_2_FD_14842 | JGI IMG/M metagenome (IMG submission 14842) | reverse complement strand
GAAGAAGGCCGCAGCGCGATCATGCTGAACACAAGATCGCAAAGTCAGTGCGCCACGCGGAGCACCCTCAGACTCCCCGGAATAAGCCACCAGGGTCTCCCCTGTGCGCAAAACAGCCGGCTCGGCCAACACGGCGCCCGACAGCGATACGCTCGCCGCATGCGTCGCCTAGGTGATGGTAGCGCCGGACAGCCGGGGGGCCGGTCGGGCGATCTGGGAGCGCCCGGCGGGACTCGGCACCGCGGTGAGGCCGGCACCGGGACGGGCCAGGGCAGCGATCAGTCGCTCTTCGGGCCCGGCTATCGAAGCCAGCGACCTGGCCGGCGGGCAGGCCATCAGCCGGCCGCCGCGGGTACGCCGGGCGCGGGCCGGCCGGGCGCAAGCTGGCCGGGCGCGGACGCGGACGCCACCGTCGGCAAGGGCCCGGTTCGCGGATATCCGCCCGCGCCCGGGCAGCCGCCGCCGCTGTACCCGCCGGGCCAGTTCGCGGTCTGGAACCGGATGTCCGCGGCCGGTGCTCCCCGGACGGGGCCACAGCCCGCAATCGCGGCGGACACCGGCCGGGGTACCGGCGTCCGGGACGAGCCCGATGCGGCTGGCCGATCAGGGCCGCCGTGGTACGGACAGAGCGAACCAGGCGGCCCGGCCTACGAACCCGGGTACTCCGCGCTCGCGGTGAGCGATCCGGCCGCCGACGTGACCTCGACGCAGACCTGGCAGGCCATCGGCGACGGCCCCGACGGCTCCGGTGCCGGAGCCTGGACCAGCCCGCGCGGCAGGGCGGCGGCTGCTGGCGGCGGCGCGCCCACGTCCAGCTCGGCGGACGCCAGCTCGCCGGACGCCAGCTCGGCGGACCCCGGCTCGGCGGACTCCGGCTCGCCGGCCACCAGCTCCCTGGGCACCGGGTGGCCCGAGACCAGTGCCCCGGACCTGGACTCCGGAACCGATGCGACTCGGCCAGGCAGCACCGGGCCCCGGGCCGCCGGGTCACGGGCAGCTACGCGGGCCGGCGGGTCACGGGCGGCCGCGCGGGGCAGCGGGTCACGGGCGGCCGCGCGGGGCAGCGGGTCACGGGCCGCGGCGCGCGGGGGCGGGTCACAGGGGGCGGCGCGGGCTGGCGGGTCGGCACGGGCTGGCGGGTCGGCACGGGCTGGCGGGTCGGCACGGGCGGACGAGTCGCAGCCCGGCGGACCCGAGGCCGCAGGATCACGGCCGCCCGGATCGCGGGCCGCGGGCTCGCGCAGCGGCCGCTCCCCCCGGAAGGGCAGGCGGCCTCCCCCGCCCCTGCTCGCGGTCTGCGCCGTGCTGGTCCTCGCGGTGGGCGCCGCGACCTTCCTGCTGCTGACCTACCGGCACCCGGGCGCGGCAGCCGCGGGGGGGACCGCCCCGTCCCCCAAGGCATCTGTCACCACGCCGAGCCCGACGCCCAGTCCGACGCTCGGCGCGTTCGGTCATATCGCGAGCCGGACGGCCGACCCGCTGCCACTGACCGTCACCCAGCTCTACCCAGCTGCCTTCACTGCCGGCGGCGCATCGTACGTGCGAGTCGTCAGCCAGGCCAGCAAGTCCTGCACTGCGGCCGTGATCGGGGCGGGGCTGCAGTCGGCCGTGCGGGCCGGCCAGTGCACTCAGGTGCTCCGGGCCAGCTACCTGTCGGCCGCCGAGAAGGACATGGGCACGATCGGCGTACTCAACCTCGGCAGCGCTGCGGCGGCCGAGCACGCGGGGCGGTCCGCCGGCGCATCGGATTTCATCGCGCAGCTGAAGGGTCGCGCCGGCCCCACTCACCAGCTCGGCCAGGGCACCGGCATCGAGGAGGCGGCCGTCAAGGGCCACTACCTGATCCTGATCTGGGCCCAGTTCACCAGCCGGGCCAGGCCCAAGACCGCCGCTGAGCGCGCGAAGCTGGCGACATTCATGAGCGATCTCTTCCAGCAGACCGCGAACATCAGCCTGTCGAGCCGCATGGTCGACGGAACCCCCTAGACCCGGCTCTCACCACCGACGAGCCTGCCGGCGCGGGCCCACGGGTACCGGGCTCTGCCTCGCTCGGCCGCTGCCTTTCCGCGCCGGGCCGCCGGACCTGCGCGAGTGCCCCGGGCGTGAGACCCGACAGCTGCGCGCACTCCCGGCTCAGATGGGACTGGTCGGCGTACCCGGCCGCGATAGCGGCGGCGGCCAGGCCGCCGGCGGGCGGTCCGGCGTCAATGGCCGAGACGAACCGCCTGAACCTCAGGATCCGCTGCAGCGTGCGCGGACCATAGCCCACGCCAGCCTGGCACCGGCGGCGGAGCTGCCGCTCGCTCAGGCCCATGCTGTCCGCGACCTCCTGCGCCCCGCTGCCGGGCCGGGACAGCAGCCGTGCCGCATGCGTCGTCGCGATGTCGGCGGGCCGGTCACGGACGAGCTCAGCGATCAGGGCGGCGAGCGCGGGGAGCACGAGGCGCGGCGGCAAGTCAGGTCGCGGCATCCGAGCCCGGAGGGCCGGGATCTGCGCGACGTCCACCCGCTGGTTCGCCACCTCAGCCAGCGGCAGCCCGAGTATGCCGCCGCCGGCGCCGGGCCGGAACCGGGCCCCGACGAGCACCGATCCGGCGGCCTGCAGCACGGGAGCAGGCCCAGTATCCGGGCCGGCCAGGAACGCCGCCTCGCCGCGGGACCAGATGAGGTCCGTGCAGGCGTCGGGAAGCACCAGCGTCCGCTCGCAGCGCGCCGGCGACGTCACGCCTACCCAGAAGCAGGAGAGCGCACTACGCAGCCAGGCGGGCGGCGGGAGCTCGCGGTAGCCAGGCGTCCAGTCCACCGGCCCAGTTTCGCACGCCAGCTCCGAACGGCCCAGCTCCGAACGGCCCAGCTCCGAACGGCCCAGCTCCGCCAGCCGGCTGCCGGGCGGCCGGATCGCCAGGCAGCCGCTGCCGAAATCGTGGATGTCCCGTTGGTAACCACGGGGGGGTAGGCCCCGGGACATCCACGTCGAGGAACTGGGGTCAGGCGCCTGGAGGCGGCGGGGAGGCTGGCTGGCGGACGTGGCGCGTGGCCCCGGCGCGGGCGGCCAGCTCAGCCGGGTCGGGATAGCCGACTTCCTCCAGGCAGAGTGGATGCGGCGGCGCGACGCGGACCGCCGGATCGCGAACCCGCGCGGCGAGCACCTCGGCCAGCCAGCCGGGGGGCCGGCGGCCTTCTCCCACGGCGAGCATGGCCCCCGCCAGGGCGCGGACCATGTTGTGGCAGAAGGCGTCGGCCACCACCGTAGCCACGGCCACGCCAGGCTCCGTCCGCTGCCAGTGCAGCCCGAGCAGGGCCCGGATCGTCGTGCCGCCTTCCCGGCGGCGGCAGAACGCGGCGAAGTCGTGCTCCCCCAGGCACCCGAGCGCCGCCTCGTTCATCAGGTCAAGGTCCAGGGGGCGCGGCTGCCACAGGGTGTCGTGGCGACGCAGCGGATCCATGGCGGCCAGGTCATCGCACACGCGGTAGGAGTATCGCCGCCAGAGCGCCGAGAAGCGGGCGTCGAAGCCGGCCGGGGCAACGGCGATGGCCCGCACCCGCACGTCGGGCGGCAGCAGGCCGCTCAGCCTGCGCAGCGCCGGGCCAGCCGCTGGTGCCCAGGAGGTCGCCGGGACGTCCGCATGCGCGACCTGGCCGCGGGCGTGCACGCCCGCGTCCGTGCGCCCAGCTACGGTCAGCACTGGCACGGTCGGCGCGGGCACGGTCGGCGCGGGCACGGTCGGCGCGGGCACGGCACCCAAGGCCAGCAGCCGCCCGAGGGCCTCTTGCACCGTCTGCTGGACGGTGCGCTGGCCCGGCTGGCTGGCCCAGCCATGAAAGGCCGAGCCGTCGTAGGCCAGATCAAGACGAAGCCGGACGAGATCCTCCTCGGCAGGCCCGGCTGGGTCAGCCGACGGGGTCTCGCCCGGCGTCGTCGTGAGGTTCTTACTCGGTCGCGGTCTCGTCAGCACTCTGCTCCGCGGCCGGAGCATCGGCCGGCGAGGCATCCGCTTCGGTCGCGGCCTCCGCGGAAGCCGGAGCCTGCACCTGCGTCTCCGCAGCAGCCGGCGTCTCGGTCTCGGCCGCCGCAGTCTCCGCCGGGGCCTCAGCCTCGGTAGTGGCGGTGCCCGAGTCCGTAGCCGCCCCGCCCGAGCTGGCCGCCCTGGTCCGGCCGGTCCGGCCCGGGCCCGTCGCGGTCGCCGGGGTGCGGCGAGCGCGGCGGCGGCGCGGCTTGGCGTCAGGCTCCTCGCGGATCAGCTCGATCACGGCCAGCGCGGCGTTGTCGCCCTTGCGCGCGCCCACCTTCGTGATCCGCGTGTACCCGCCCTCGCGGGTGGCGAAGCTCGGCCCGATGTCGGCAAAGAGCGTGTGAACCACGCTCTTATCCGTCACGACCGACAGCACCTGGCGCCTGGAGTGCAGGTCGCCCCGCTTGGCGAAGGTGATCAGCCGCTCGGCATACGGCCGCAGCCTGCGCGCCCTCGCCTCGGTCGTGGTGATCTTGCCGTGCTCGAAGAGCGCGGTGGCAAGATTCGCCAGCATGTGCCGCTGATGGGCCGAGCTGCCGCCGAGTCGCGCGCCTTTGGTGGGCGTGGGCATCGAAGAGTTCTCCTCGGATTACTACCGCGGGCCATCTGACCCGTCAGTATTGCTCGGTTTCGACATAAGTGTCGTCGTCGTCGGCCTCGTAGCTGTCCGCGGCCGTACCTGGGTCGAACCCGGGCGGGGAGTCCTTGAGCGCCAGGCCCATCTCGATCAGCTTCTGCTTGACTTCCTCGATCGACTTGGCGCCGAAGTTGCGGATGTCCAGCAGGTCCTGCTCGCTGCGGGCGACCAGCTCGCCCACGCTGTGGATGCCCTCGCGCTTGAGGCAGTTGTAGGAGCGGACCGTCAGGTTCAGCTCCTCGATGGCCAGGGCCAGGTCGGCGGCCAGCGCTGCGTCCGTCGGGGACGGCCCGATGTCGATGCCCTCGGCGTCGACGTTCAGCTCCCGGGCCAGCCCGAACAGCTCGACCAGGGTCTTGCCGGCGCTCGCCACGGCGTCCCGCGGCCGCATCGACGGCTTGGTCTCGACGTCCAGGATGAGCCGGTCAAAGTCGGTCCGCTGCTCGACCCGCGTGGCCTCGACCTTGTAGGTGACCCGCAGGACCGGCGAGTAGATGGAGTCGATCGGCACCCGGCCGATCTCCTGGCCCGGCTGCTTGTTCTGGGCGGCGGAGACATAGCCGCGACCGCGCTCGACGGTCAGCTCCATCTCCAGCTTGCCCTTGCCGTTCAGGGTGGCGATGTGCAGGTCGGGGTTGTGGACCTCCAGGCCGGCCGGCGGCGCGATGTCCGCCGCGGTGACGGGGCCCGGGCCCTGCTTGCGCAGGTACATGTGCATGGGCTCGTCGTGCTCCGACGAGACCACCAGCTCCTTGAGGTTCAGGATGATGTCGGTCACGTCCTCGGTGACCCCTGGCACGGTGGAGAACTCGTGCAGCACTCCCTCGATCCTGATGCTCGTCACGGCGGCACCGGGGATCGACGACAGGAGGGTGCGGCGCAGCGAGTTGCCGATCGTGTAGCCGAAGCCCGGCTCGAGCGGCTCGACAATGAACCGCGACCGGAATTCGCTGACCTGCTCCTCGGTAAGGCTGGGACGCTGGGCAATGAGCATTGCTTGTTCCTTTCCGCGCTACCCGCTATATGACAGCGCGACCTCTGGCCGGCGGCAGCCGCCGGCCGGTGCGGGCCGGCCTGGCGGCAGCCGGCCCGCGACCTTGCGTTACTTCGAGTAGTACTCGACGATGAGCTGTTCCTGGACCAGGGTGTCGATCTGGGCCCGAACCGGGAGCTGATGCACCAGCACGCGCATCTTGTCGGGAATGACCTCAATCCAGGCCGGCGTAGTGCGGTCCCCGGCCTCGGCCCTGGCCACGATGAACGGGGTCATCTCGCGCGACTTCTCGCGGACCTCGACGATGTCGCTGTCACTGACCCGGTAGGACGGGATGTCCACCTTCTTGCCGTTCACCATGACATGCCCGTGACTGACGAGCTGGCGCGCCATGTCCCGGCTCTTGGCGAAGCCGGCGCGGTAGACGACGTTGTCGAGGCGGCTCTCGAGAATCTGCAGCAGCACCTCACCCGTCTTGCCACGCTTGCGGGCGGCTTCCTCGTAGTAGTTGTGGAACTGCTTCTCCAGGACGCCGTAGATCCGGCGGGCCTTCTGCTTCTCCCGGACCTGGAGCAGGTATTCGCTCTCCTTGGGCCGGTTACGCCCGTGCTCGCCCGGCGGGTACGGCCGGATCTCAATGGGGCACTTGGGCGAGTCGCACTTGGCGCCCTTCAGGAACAGCTTGGTCTTCTCGCGGCGGCAGCGCTTGCAGTCCGCGCCCGTGTATCGAGCCATGTTGTGCTTACTCCTCAGACCCGGCGCCGCTTAGGCGGGCGGCAGCCATTATGCGGAACCGGGGTGACGTCCTGGATCGAGCCGACCTCCAGGCCGGTGGCCTGCAGCGACCGGATCGCAGTCTCCCTGCCGGAGCCCGGGCCCTTAACGAAAACGTCGACCTTGCGCATGCCGTGCTCCATGGCACGCCGGGCGGCGGCCTCAGCGGCCATCTGCGCGGCGAACGGCGTGGACTTGCGCGAGCCCTTAAAGCCGACCTGGCCAGAGGACGCCCATGAGATGACGCTGCCACCGGGGTCGGTAATGGAGACGATGGTGTTGTTGAACGTGCTCTTGATGTGGGCGTGTCCGTGCGCGATGTTCTTGCGTTCCTTGCGGCGCACCTTCTTGGCGCCGGTACGACTTTTGGGAGGCATTCTGCTCCTCAACTCCGGAGGTCATCGGTCCGCGGAAAATGCCGGGCCAGCTCCGCGGGAGCAGGCTCGGCACTGGGACTACTTCTTGCCGACCTTCTTCTTGCCGGCCACTGTCTTCTTCTTGCCCTTCCTGGTACGGGCATTAGTCTGCGTGCGCTGACCGTGGACGGGCAGTCCCCGGCGGTGCCGGATGCCCTGATAGCAGCCGATCTCGACCTTGCGGCGGATATCGGCCTGCACCTCACGGCGCAGGTCACCCTCGACCCGGTAGTTGGCCTCGATCCAGTCCCTGAGGCGGACCAGGTCATCCTCGCCGAGCTGGTGGACCCTGGTGTCCCCGCTGACGCCGGTCTCTTTGAGGGTCTCAAACGCGCGGGTACGGCCGATGCCGTAGATGTAGGTCAGGGCGACCTCAAGCCGCTTTTCATTCGGCAGGTCGACCCCTACGAGACGTGCCATCGCGGGCAGCTCTCCTTTGCTGTCGGAGGTCCTGCGCGCCGCCTCCGCGTCCCTGCCCAGGACCCGGCCCCGGCCTCCTCCGGGGGTGTCCGCTGCCGTCATGGACGGCAGCGGATTGCGGTGCGTGTCTAGTTGTGCTTACTGCTTACTGCAGAGTGCGGGCCTTGTCCGCTTAGCCCTGACGCTGCTTGTGGCGGGGGTCAGAGCAGATGACCATGACCCGGCCATGCCTGCGAATGATCCGGCACTTGCTGCAGATCTTCTTCACACTCGGCTTGACCTTCACTGTGGGTCTCCTCAGGCGCTCGGGGCCGGGCTAGCCGGCCCGTGCACCGTCAGCTCGTTACTTGTACCGGTAGACGATCCGCCCACGACTGAGGTCGTAGGGGCTGAGCTCGACGACGACCCGGTCATCGGGCAGGATCCGGATGTAGTGCATCCGCATCTTGCCGCTGATGTGGGCCAGGACCTTGTGCCCGTTGTCCAGCTCCACTCGGAAGAAAGCGTTCGGGAGCGACTCCACGACCGTTCCCTCTATTTCGATGGCGCCGTCTTTCTTGGGCATATCCTCCGCGCTTCGCTGCTCGTGGCTAGCCTGCCGGTTCTCGCGTGCTAGCTGGTGCTGTTGGCTGGGCTGTTTGCAATGGGCCGTGCCGCCCCCGGTTGTTTCCGGTCGCGCTGCGGCAAGCCCCCTGCGGTCATCGGTGGCTTTCCCGTGCTCCGGCTCGTGCTCGCGCACGCGGCTCGGAATCGGGTGACCCGTGCTGTAAGGCGACTACCGCATGCGGAGTCACGTCACCAGCAGTTCATGGGCCAGGGGTGAGTCTACGTCAGTCCGCCGGGCATTGCGAACCGGGCCTGGTTTCCCGCTTCGCTCCCGTGCTAACCGGCGGCGGGGTGGGAAAATTCCCGTTACTCTCCTGGCGTCCCGCGCTGATGATCACCGCCGGGGTGGCTGCCGGCCACCCAGCGCCCGAACATCAGCGCACCCCAGGGGCCGACGACCCAGGCGAACCACGGATAGCCCATCCCGGACAGGGCCCAGACCACGATCAGGACGGCGGAGACGCTGAGCCATGACCCCCAGGCGGCCATCCAGGCAGGCGAGAACCGGCCGTGCGGCTGGACCGCGCCGCCCGCCGCGGCCGTCGCCGTCAGGTGGGACGAGCTGCCGGGCACCGGGCCACGCCGCCTCAGGCCGTGATCGGGCAGGTGATACAGGTCAATGCCGGGCAGGTCGGACAGGAGCTCGTCCAGGTCGCCGACTGTCTTGGCGGCGAACGCCTGGTCCAGCCGCTCGCTGAACTCCTCGGCGGTCAGCCGGCCGGCCGCATGATGCTCGCGCAGCAGGGATGCCGTCCGGTCCCGGTCGTCGTCGGAGGCCCGCATCCTCGGGTCAGCCACCATCAGGATCCTCCCGCGCTGCCCCGTGCCCCGGCCGCCGCCGGCCGCGCCGAGGGCGGCTCGACCTGGGGAAGGCCGGCCTGAGGAAGGCCGGCCCGGCCGGCGGCCAGGCGGCTGGCTCCCCCGTCGGCCGCGGTCAGGACCCACGGGCCGTCCGCCGTGATGGCCACCGTGTGCTCGAAGTGGGCGGCCCAGGAACCGTCCTGCGTCACCACGGTCCAGTCGTCATCCAGCAGCCGCGTCTCCGGGTCCCCGAGCACCAGCATCGGCTCCACGGCCAGGGCCATCCCCTCGGTGAGAACCGGCCCGCGGCCTGGCCGGCCGTAGTTGGGCACGGACGGATCCATGTGCATCTGGGTGCCGATCCCGTGGCCGGTGTACTCCTCGACGATCCCGTACGGGCCGGCGGAGCGCGCGGACGCCTCCACCGCGGCGCTGATGTCAGTAAGCCGGGCGCCCGGCACAGCCCGCGCCAGGCCGGCCCACAGGGACTGCTCGCAGGCGTCCAGGAGGCCAGCCAGCTCGGCGCCGACCGGACCGACGCTCATCGTCATGGCCGCGTCGCCATGCCAGCCGGCCACGATGGCCCCGCAGTCGACCGAGATCAGGTCGCCGGCGGACAGGCGCGTGTCCGGGCTCGGGATGCCGTGCACGACCTGGTCGTTCACGGAAGTGCACAGCGTCGCCGGGAACCCGTGGTAGCCCTTGAACGAGGGCACGGCGCCGGCGCCGCGGATTTCCCGCTCCGCGATCGCGTCCAGTTCCGCGGTGCTGATCCCTGGCTCCACGGCGGCGGCCGCGGCGCGCAGCGCGGCTGCCACGACCAGGCCCGCTTCCCGCATGACGGCAAGCTGCGCGGGCGTCTTGACCTCGATCGCCAGTTCCCGCCTGCGCCGCATCCCGCCTCCCGCCGCTTGCAGCCCGCCACCGTACTGCCACCGCATACCGCCGCCCATCAGCTTCGCGCGGCTCCTCCCTAACCTACCCGCATGCGGCGGGAGCCAGTTCAGCGGACAAACCGCCGCAGCGCGCTCATGGACCGGTCGGTGATCTCCTCCACCGGGCCGGTCGCGTCAATGCCCAGCAGCGTTCCCTCGTCGGCGTAGAAGGAGATCAGCGGCCTGGTCTGCTGCTGGTAGACCTCCAGCCGGTGCCGGATGGTCTCTTCCTGGTCATCATCGCGCTGGAACAGCTCGCCGCGGCAGTCATCGCACTGGCCGGCCCGGGCGGGCGGGTCGAAGACCACATGCCAGATCCGGCCGCACTTGCGGCAGGTCCGGCGGCCGGACAGGCGGCGGACGACCTCGTCATCGTCGACGACCAGCTCCAGCACGATGTCCAGCCGCGCATCCCACTCAGAGAGCATCTTCTTGAGCGTCTCGGCCTGCGGGACGTTGCGCGGGAAGCCATCGAGCAGGAAGCCGACCTGCGCGTCATCCTCCTGCAGCCGCGAGCTCACCATGGCGATCGTGACCTCGTCCGGGACCAGGTCCCCGCGGTCCATGAACGCCTTGGCCTGGCGGCCGAGCTCCGTGCCCGTGCTGACGTTGTAGCGGAAGATGTCACCTGTCGAGATTTTCGGGATCGACAGGTTCGAGGAGATGAACTGGGCCTGTGTCCCCTTGCCCGCACCGGGGGGCCCGACGAGGACGAGGCGCACTATCTGAGGAAGCCCTCATAGTTGCGCTGCTGGAGCTGGCTCTCGATCTGCTTGACCGTATCGAGTCCCACCCCCACCATGATCAGGATGCTGGTCCCGCCGAGCGGGAACTGCTGGGTCGCCGCTAGCAGCCCGATGGCGATGACCGGGATCAGCGCGACGATGCCCAGGTAGATCGAGCCCGCGGCGGTGAGCCGGCTGAGCACGTAGCTGAGGTACCCGGCGGTCGGGGCGCCCGGCCGGATGCCCGGGATGAAGCCCCCGTACTTCTTCATGTTGTCGGCCACCTCGGTCGGGTTGAAGGTGATCGATACGTAGAAGTAGGTGAAGAAGACGATGAGCGCGAAGAACAGCAGCGCGTAGATCGGCTTGTCCCCGGTCACCAGGTTGGTGTCGATCCACCGGACCCAGGGCTTGTTGGAATTGGCCCCGAACAGCTGCGCGGCCAGCTGGGGGATGTACAGCAGGGACGAGGCGAAGATCACGGGGATGACGCCCGCCTGGTTCACCTTGAGCGGAATGTAGGTAGATGTCCCGCCGTACATCCGCCTGCCGACCATCCGCTTGGCGTACTGCACCGGGATCCGGCGCTGGGCCTGTTCCATGAGGGCCACGAACGCGATGATCGCGATGCCGAGCACCAGCACGATGCCGAACACGAACGCGCCCTTGTTCTTGTAGATCAGCAGCATCTCGCCGGGGATGACGGCGATGACCTGAGTGAAGATCATCAGCGACATGCCGTTGCCGACGCCGCGGTCGGTGATGAGCTCGCCCAGCCACATGATGACGGCGGTCCCGGCCGTCATGCAGATCACCATGGTGGTGATGGTGAAGGGCGTGGGGTTGGGGATCAGCTTCTGGTTGCAGCCGGGGATCAGGTTGCCGGACCGGGCCAGCGCGATGATCCCGGTGGACTGCAGGATGGCCAGGCCGATCGTCAGGTAACGGGTGTACTGGGTGATCCTGGCCTGCCCGCTCTGGCCCTCCTGGCGCAGCGTCTCCAGGCGCGGGATCACGACCGCGAGCAGCTGCAGGATGATGCTCGCGGTGATATAGGGCATGATCCCGAGCGCGAACACCGTCAGCTTCAGCAGCGAGCCGCCGCTGAACAGGTTGACCAGCTGGAACACGCCAGTCTTGCCGGCCGTGATGGCCTGGCAGATGTTGATGGCCTTCTGTGAGACCCCCGGCGTGGGCAGCGTGGAGCCCAGCCGGAACACGGCGATGATAAATACCGTGAAGAGCAGCTTCCGGCGCAGGTCGGGCGTCCGGAACGCCCGGATGAACGCGGTCAGCATGCGCGGTCCTCTGCTTGTTGGGTCAACGTCATCTGCCGCTCCTGTCGCGGACGTGTGGCCCCGCTCGCCGCCAGCGCAAGCGCGAGCGCACGCCGCAGTCTAACGCGCTCGCGGCACTAGGACAGCCGGGCGCGAGGGGCAGGTATCCGCCCGTGCCGCTGCCCGGGCCGGCCAGCGGCTGGCCCGGGGCAGCAGGCGGGTACATCGCCATCTCACAACTGCGTAACGGTCCCGCCAGCGGCGGTGATCTTCTCGCGGGCCGAGGCCGAGAACGCGTGCGCGGTCACCCGGACAGCGGCCGGGATCTCGCCCTGGCCGAGCACCTTGACCAGCTCGCCCGCGCGCACCGCGCCCCTGGCCGCCAGGTCCTCGGGGGTCACGTCGCCCCCGTCGGGGTACAGCGCCGCCAGCCGGTCGATGTTGACCACCTGGTAGGTGGTCTTGAACCGCAGGTTCGAGAACCCCTTGAGCTTGGGCAGCCGGCGGTGCAGGGGCATCTGGCCGCCCTCGAACCCCGGTGCGATCTGGGTCCGGGCCTTGCTGCCCTTGGTACCGCGGCCCGCCGTCTTGCCCTTGGACGCCTCACCACGGCCGACTCGCGTGCGAGCCTTCCGGGAGCCGGCGGCCGGGCGCAGGTGGTGGATCTTCAGCCCCGCCTGGCCACCGGGAGTGCGCGGCGTCCTGTCGTTGTCTGCCATCGTTACTTAACCTCCTCCACGACCACCAGGTGGCGCACCACCTGGATCATGCCGCGGATCTCGGGCCGGTCGGCCTTCACGACCGATTCGCCGATCCGGTGCAGCCCCAGCGACCGCAGCGAGTCACGCTGCGCGCGGGTGCCCCCGATCTTCGACTTGGTCTGGGTCACCTTCAGCTCTGCCATGTCCCGCTCCTGCTCAGCTGTTGTCTGATGAGGCGCTGGCGGCGGACGCGGCGCGGGCCCTGAGCATGGCCGCCGGGGCGACGTGCTCGATCGGCAGCCCGCGCCGGGCAGCGATCTCCTCCGGCCGGCTGAGGCCCTTGAGCGCGGCGACGGTCGCGTGCACCACG
>JGI20205J14842_1000288_pt1 | contig 12807 bp, 9 predicted proteins | sample NGESurshal092012_2_FD_14842 | JGI IMG/M metagenome (IMG submission 14842) | reverse complement strand
CGCAGCTCACCTACCGCCCCTGGCAGCATTGCGCAGAGGGTGGCTGGACTCTGCCCGAGGATACTGCTCTGTTTCCGGTCAGGATTCTGTCTTTGACCTGGGCCTTCTCGGTTTCAGGCGGCTCGCTCGTACTCGTTGATCAGGCCGCTCAGGACCGGTTTTCGATGGATCTGACGCGGGTCGGTGTCGGTTACGGTCGCCGGGCCTATCGCCGCGGCGGGCAGCTGAACCCACGAAGGAGCATCGCAACACGCTCAGATGTCGCAGTCACCCTAGTGCCGACTGCGGTCAGACTCGAACGCCCCGCCGCTGACGGCCCGGATGCTCCGCCCCGAACCTGGCCTCACCTTCTCCGACGCGGGAGGCAGTGGCGTCAGGACGATCGTCCCGTTGGGAAGCTCCTCCGCGAGGTAGAGGTGAGCCCACCTAGCGACGACCCCCGCTAGCGAGATGCGCCCGTGGCGGTCCGTGGCGACCTTGATTCCGTGCTTTGCGCCCATGGCTCCGCTCCCCTCGCGCACACGCTGGCGAGAATGCTAGGCAACCGTCGTGACGTCCGCTATCGCTGTGGTCGATGTCTCTCAGCTTCTCTGTCAGGCGGTTGGTCCCACCCCGCCAGGTTATCCCGCTGGCTCGTCGGGGGGCACTGTTGCATTAAGTGGCTACGTGATCATGGCGCCGTAAATTTTGCTGCCGACGTTCACTCTGCGACCGTCAGGCGGCTACGAGAGGCGTCTGATCGCGGGTAAAGCGATCACGGAGCGTACGCAGACGAGAGATTCTCATGCCGGATGATCATGGGATCGCTTAATGCAACAGTGCCGTCAGTTCCTCTACGAGCACCTCGCGGGCCGCGGTATCACACACATCCGGCACCGCTCGACGGTGTGGAGCGTGGAGGGGATCAGCTCCTCGAGGACCCTCGGGTAAGCCCGGGGAGGCACTAATGGCAATATGTGCTGCTTCGTCGCCGATAAGTCACTAGATTCATGCGATAGGGCTGACTTGCCGATCTGGCGAAAGCTAAGAGGTCCCAGGATAGGTCGCACGTACTTACCTATTGGTACTGTTTGTCCGATAAATAATTAAATGTATCTAATCTGGGGTAATATTACGGATAACGGAGAATATGACAGTGCTGCCATGGTCACGAGGATCAGCGCTTCGCACGGCACGTTAAGGAGCGCACTTTGAGCATCGTTGTTCGCAGGCGTTTGCTAAATCAAATAAGTAAAATTCACCATGAAACGGACCTAGACCTTCGGGTCGAGCAGGGCGATGCGCCGCACGCCTTGAGGGTTCACCCACAGGGGCGCGACGAGCCTCTCTATCTCCGCTTCCACGGCCGGGTTGGCGTGACGTGCTCGGGCCAGGAGTTCGAAGGCGTTGCCGAGATTGTTGTCACCCGACTCCGACTGATAGTGCTGGTGCGATCAGGCATGAATTCGCCAGGCCTGAGCGCGGAGGCGGAAGAGGTGGCGCTCGTGTCAGTCGACCGCGCGGATCTTGCTCCGCCGCAGCGGGCAGGCATCCGAGCCGGGAAGATCAACCGCGTCGAGTTCGCAGGGTTGACCGACTCGTTCGCGATCCGGGTTGCACATCTTCGGAATTTCGAGGGTTTCCTGGAAGCGATGTCGCCTGAATACGTCCCGCGACTCGGGCCGGAACGCGCTGCCGAGCTTGAAGAGAAGACGCGCCAGGAGAACGCTCAAGCACGTAAAGTGGCGCTAGTGCAGGGCAGGCACAAACAGACCAGGCCGCCCAGCGGCGATGATCGGCAGAACCCGCCCCCTGTGTCTGCGGGAGTCCGACGGATATCACGGTTGACGGACAGTCGTGCTGGCTGGATCGGGATCGGCGCAGCTGTTTTAATTATAGGTGCGCTATCAGCTCTATCTGGCCGTTATCTAGTTGGCCACTATGCAGCAGAGCAGGCCCGCTGCAGTGCGCCGCTGCCGCAATCAGCTGGTTGTGTTTTCGGTGCGGTGGCGACGTTCGCAGGCGGCATGCTGGTCAGGTTTGGCTTGTTCTTGGCCTTTTGCCCGGCTGTCGTTTTTCTGGGGGCTGTGTTCGTGGTCAGGAAGCAAAGGGCCAAAGCTGCGTCCCAACGGTCAGCAAGTGAGTTCCGGCTGCGCCCAGACCCGGTTTCGCCGCAGCCTGAGCAGCCTTCTGGCAGTCCTACGGCGGACCGGCGCGCCGATGCTTGTGAAGCAGGCGAAGAAGCCGATCGGGCTGCACAGCTCAAGACCGCACCCCGAGAGGCCCCGAGGGCGGAAGAACTCGGAGGGGACGGTGGCGCGGCAAACCAGAGTACAGGCACTCGACCGTCTCGCCGCAGGCGTACGGCGCAGCGACTGGCCGGGATGCTGACTGTGGCCGGCTTGCTGGCGGCGGGGGCGCTGACCCATGTTGCCGTTCGCCCTGGCCGGCTGGCGGCGGCGGATGGGTCTCTGATGCTGATGCAGCGGATGGGGCCGCCTCCAGGTTTACTGGGTGCGTACAAGGAACTCAACGCTGATACCGCCGTGATCCGGGATCGCTCTACCGGTCGCGTTCTGGCTACCGGCATGTATGCCGACCTCCTGACTAACCTGGCTGCCTTGCCTGGCTTTACTTCATCACTGCCCCGCAGTGTCAGGCACCTCCTGGAGGTTGGGCAGGTCCACACTTACGCGGCCATTTTCCTCGCGCCGCTCAGCGAGGTGGAGTCACGGGACGTTGTCGTGGATACGAGATCTCTGCAGCTCTCCGGAACTGTTGTCCGCAAGGACAGCGCCCTGGGGCTGGCGGCTATCGCGGTGACGATGACTGAGGCGCAGGTGTCGGGTCTCGACGGGCCGCCTGAGCTTGCCGCCGTGCCCTCGGCTGGCACGTTGCGGCCCCGGCAGCTCATCCTGCTGCGAAATCCCGCCCTGTTCAGCGGGTCCGCGGACTTCGCGCTGACCGGCGGAGGCTTGCGCGGAGCGGGGCGCTCGTGGTGCGACGCACCCGTTTCGGGTGCTGGAGCCGGCGCGCCGCTCGGGTATGTGCTGCCGTCCGGAGAGCTCGTCTTGATCGGCCTGGCCGTGCCCTCGGTGGTTCCGGGCCAGTGCTCCATTCTCGGCGCCTGGACCTTCAGCCAGTTGCTGTCGCTCGTTAATACCTCCGCCGGGCCGAGCAGGGCGACCGCCTACCTCGGGGTGATCGTCGAGAGTACAGCCACAGCCCGGCGCGAACTGGGGTACCGGGGCCAGCGGACAGGCGCATACATCGCCTCGGTCGAGCCAGGCAGCCCGGCAGTCGAGGCGGGGCTGCGGCCGGGGGACGTGATCACCCGGATCGACGCGAAGACCGTCAGACCATTTACCGCACTGCACGCCTATATCCATGCGCTCAGGCCTGGGAGCACCCATACGGTGACATACGTCCGGCACGGCGAGATTCATGCGGTCCGGGTCATGCTCGGCAGCATTCCCTCCTCCGCTGGGAGCGGCTGATGAAGCGCGCGCGAGCGGTATACGGGCAGTGGGTGAAACACTGGCCGTTCCTCCAGTTCCAGCCGCTCCGGCTGCCTCTGGATGGGCAGCTGGGAGTCGAGGCGGCCGCCAGGCGACGAGTACTTTCTGTTTTCGCGCTGATCGCGGCAGGGTTCCTGGTGACGCTCGCGCCTGCGCACGTGGACGGGGCCGCGCTCGGCAACCTCTCCGGAGCTGGCTCGTCAGGTTTTGTCCCGACGCTCTGCTTTCTCGTGGGTGACCTGTGCCTGGGAGCCGGGGTATGGTCAGCCATTGCCGCGGCCCATGGCAGGCCACTCGAGCGACAGATTGTCGCTGGCCTCGGGATCATCACTGCCGCGCTCACCGGGCACTGCGTGCGGCTGATTCTCCAGATCGTCTTGCTGCGCAGGTTTTACCGGCCGTCGCTGATCTTCACCAGCCCGGTGCGGGCGGCAGCTGTCGGCTGGGGCACCCTGCTCGCCGTCATTCTGGTGACCGGCTTCCTCGCCCCGCTCGCGGTAGCCGCAGTGAACCTGCTGCCGCGAGCAGTTGCAGACTCGATAGGTCCCACCCGGTGGCTTGCCAGCCGCCGCTGGTGGCTCTTGCTGCCATTCGCCGCACTGGCCCTAACGGCGATCATCACGCAGTGGGTCCTTTCCCCGGCGCTGGCAGCTGCCATGGGTTACAGCTACCCGACCCCCTCCGGCGCACTCGCGACCGTCTCGCTGCGCGATCTTGGCCCTGCTGCCTGGAACTCGCTGCAGGTCCTGGTGGCGCTGCCGCTTCTGGTTCTCATGTGGGAAGGTGTGGAGTCAGCCCGGACATGCCATCGGCTGGTCAGGCACAACGATGCCGAAACGCCCTTGCTGGCACGTGCGCGGCGGATCGACTACCGGCTTGCCGCCGCCGCATTCGTGCTCGCGGCGGCCGGGGTGGCCGCCGCTCATGGCAGCCTCCCGGCCATGCTGGCAGGTGTCGCACTGCTCCTAGTCGTCTCCCTCTCCCTTGGCGGCCGCCTGGGCCGGGCGGCGCGCCTGGCTAAAGGCTTTGAACGTGGCGTCAGTAGGTGGCAGCTGCCTGACGAATGGCGTGAGCTGGGCCGGGTATCCTTGCTGCTCGGAATTCTTGTATTCCCCGTGCTCGTCGTTCTCTGCGCAGATATCTTTCTCGGAGCGAAAGCCGGTCTGTGGTTTCCCTTTGACTTGCACGGATTCTACTCCTACTGGCAGAATTATGGCCTCGTGACGATCCCTGCAGTATCAGCTTCTGCCATTTACGGCCACGTTGAGGTAGTGATCTGGGCTACTAGCTTCGGTCTCGTAGCGGTCTTCCTGCTGGGCACGCTGATAAATGTAATGGACAAGAAAGTGCGTCGCGAGGCCGTCCCGGTTATATGGTTCCTGATCCGGGTCGGCCTTCTGGCCTTTGTGCTGGCGCCGGTCGCGAGGCTTGCCGATCATTCCTATGCGACGTTCCTGCTGACTGCATGTGCTGTTGTCGTCATCCTGCTCACATTTAAGCGCGAGATCCTGCCGCCTGCGGTCTGGTCCGCCGTGCTGGCCGGCGGCGCGCTGGCGCTCTGGTCGCTAGCGCTCTGGCACGCAACCTGGCTGCCGGCGGCGGCATTGGTGGGACTGACCGTCCTGCAGCGATTTGTCTATAATGCGGGTGAGATCAATAGGCCTGACAGCTACCGAGTCAATCGTATTTCGTACTTCCAGTCAATTTCTCTCGTCTCCGTCGCGATGCTAGCGCTGGGCCACGGCGCCGCTACCGGTTACTTCGAGTCGGATGCCCTATCCAGCGTTTCCGACCGTGTCGCACTATCCGTAGTAGCGGTCATCTGGCTTGTCATGCTGATTGCCCGGCAGAAGCCAGGCTCACTGGTACTGCGGGGCGTGATAGCAGACGCAATGCATTCAGGCGAGAACAAAGCCGGAAACGAGACCGGGGACGATGACGCCGCACGAGAGCTGTTGCATCACAGCTGGGCCTGGCTGCTGGATCCCCAGCGCGCGCTGCTCAGCTTCATCGGCCGCGAAGTCGAGCTGGCAGCACTGCATGCCTGGTGTGAGGACGAACGTGCGGGCCGGCTTCGGCTAATGACCGGCCCGGGGGGGATCGGTAAGACGCGGCTGGCCCTTGAACTCGCCGAACGCCTGAGGCAGCGTGGCTGGGAAGCTCAGCTGATCGTTCCCGGCCAGGAAGCTGCTATCACCGGCATCCTGTATGCAGGCGCCCGCGACCGAGCGCTGCTGGTGGTGGATAACGCGGAAACCTGCGCGGGGCTCCAGCAGATGCTGACCGCGCTGGTGAACGGCGAAAGTGGCCACCTGCGGGTCCTGCTGCTGGCCCGGGCATCCGGGGAATGGTGCAATCAGCCTGGCATCGGGTCTCCTGCAGTGCGGAATCTCCTCCGGCTGGCCCAGGAAGCAAAGATCTCGCTGTCGGCAGCTGCGGTTGCGGATAGACCTGACCACAAGATCGTGGCCCAGGCAGCTGGGGCAATCGCTAAGGAACTCGGCCTGCGCGAGGCAAAAATCGAGACCCGCTACAAGACCAGCGCGGGTCGGCTTCCGATGCTGGAGCTGCACGCGGCAGCGCTTTTCGCGACTCTGACAGATGCCACCCTGGCCAGTGCCGGCACCGGAACAGTACAAGCCGATATTCGTCAAGGTGCCGGACTCAACCAACTGCTCAGCCACGAGCAAGAGTTCTGGTACGACCTCGCGGAGACCCGAGGATTGCTGAACGGCCGCGACAAGGCAACGACGCGGCTGCTGCGGCAGATCATCGCAACTGGCTGGCTGCTCGGTGCCGCATCTGCGGATGAGGCCCGCGAACTGGCCGCCCGCGTTCCTGGGACGCCTGCGTCCCCCAGGCTCGGTGAATGGCTCCTGGACCTCTACACAGTTGGCCATGTCAATCGAGACGGGACCGGCCTCATGCTGCCCGCCCGTCTCGCGGAGCTGCACACCCTGCGGGAGCTAATTGCCTCGCCGGAATTCGCCCAGGCATGCTTGGCTCAGATCACCGCCGACCAGGCGATCCATGCAGTAACTTTTCTCGCCCGAGCATCAGCGGACTATCGGGAGGCCGGCATCCTGCTGAGGCAGATCCTGCCGGATATTCCTGATCACATCACGGACTTGCGGTCCCCAGCGGAAACACTGACGGCGCTGCTGAGCATCCTGCCAGACCCGAGCGCCACGCTCGCTCCCGCAGCTCTAGCTCTCACCCGGCGGATCCTGGGCACACTGCCGACCGGAACCGAGCCAGCACTTCGCGCATACTGGCTGCGTATCCTTGGTTCCCGGCTCGCTGACGCAGGCCAGCCCGCGGACGCGGCGCTCGCCGAGCGGGAAGCCGTCGCCATCCGCAGGGAACTCGCCGCCGACCCAGCTGGCGGGCACCTCGTTCAGAACCCGGATGATCACGCGGCCTTCCGTCCCCGGGATTGACAGGCAGTGTTGCGTTGGCCGATTGTGACAGGCGGGAGACCGCACTGTTGCATTAAGCGATCGCATGATCATCGGACAGGAAGATCTCTCGTCGACGTGCGCTTGATGGCCGCCGGATGGGTGATTATGCCTGCCCTGCGAGCACCTGGCGCCCGCTTGACAGGAGAATTTACGGCGTCATGATCATGGGATCGCTTAATGCAACAGACATCCCAGGTTTTAGTTTGTCAAGCGGCGGCAGTGTCGTTGTGTGCCCAGGCGAGCTTCTCGTCGTAGCTGGTGCGGGTCTTCAGGCAGCCGTGGAGGATCCCGACGAGGCGGTTGGCGAGTTGCCGGAGTGCTGCCTGGTGCCCGATGTTGCGGGCCCGGAGCTGGTCGTAGTAGCCGCGGGCGCCGGGTGAGCCTTTCAGCGCGCCGAACGCCCATTGCTGCGCGGCGTCGGCGAGGCGCTGGTTTCTGGCGTAGCGGGCCAGCACCACTTTCCTGGTGCCCGATGCCCTGGTGATCGGCGAGGTGCCGGCGTAGTTCCTGCGTGCCCGGGAATCGGTGAAGCGCTGCGGGTCGTCTCCGAATTCGGCGAGCGCCCGGGCGGCCAGGATCACCCCGAGGCCGGGCTGGCTGGCGTAGATCTCAGCGTCCGGGTGACGGCCAGAATGGTCAGCGACCACCTGGCCCATCTCGGTGATCTCGTTGTTCAGCGTGCCGATGAGCCGCACGGTGCTGGACACGATGGCAGCGAACGCCGCTTGCACCGGGGCGGACTGCCGCAGTTCTGGCGCGCGCAGCGCTGCCTGGATCGCCGTGGTCTTGTCCTCGATGCTGCGGCGCCGTGCCCGGCGCAGGGCACCGCGGATCCGTGCCGCGGACAGCTGCGCAGCCCGGTCCGGGTCCGGTGCCAGTGCCAGCAGCTCAAGGGTGTCCGGAGCATCCAGGTCGGCGAAGGCCCGCAGCGCCGCCGGGAAGAACTCCCGCAGCAACTGCGCAGCCGCAGCACATGACGGGTGCGGTCCCAGACCAGGCTCTGATGGCTGCGGGCCACTAGCTTGATCGCCTCACCAAGATCGGAGTCACCCGCCACCGGCCGGTGATGGGCACGGTCCAGGCGGACGATCTCGGCCAGCACATGGGCGTCGGCGGCGTCGGACTTCGCCCCGGACGTGGAGTGCCGCTCCCGGTAACGCGCCACCGACAACGGGTTGATCGCGAAGACCTCATAGCCCGCCGCGATCAGCGCGGCCACCCACTGGCCCCGATCGGTCTCGATCCCGATCTTCACCTGGCCCGCAGCCTCCGCCGGCTCAAGATCGCCCCATTCCGCCGGGGCGAGCTCGCCGATCAGGGCATGCAACCGGGTGATGCCCTCCAGGCCCTCCGGCAGCCGCCGGCGGGCCAGCCGGCGTCCCTGCTCATCGACGATCCCCGCATCATGGTGGGGTCGGCCTGGAGCGCAGTGCCGGGATTGCTCCCGGCCTGTTTCTCCAGGCCGCCCTCCCGAACCGGACGTGCGGGTTGGCCCCGCATCCGGCTCTCCACAAGCCCCGCCGGGCGGGGCCGGTCCTCAGGTCGTGCTGGGCCATGGCGAGGGAATCGTCGTTCCCCTGGGGCGGTACCGCGTGGTGGTTACCGCACCAGGATTGAACAGCGGCACCTCGCCATCGCGTGGCCACCACCGGCCGTCGCAGAAGCGGCGGCGCAGTTCCTTCCAGCCTGCGCTGGGGTGCTTGCGCCGGAGCCATCCCAGTACCTGGCGCCAGACGATCATGCGCAGGTGCTGGAGGGCCCGGCTGGAGGGCCCGGCTGGAGACCCCGGGGCGGAAGTAGGCGGTCCAGCCCCGCAGCACCGGGTTGAGCTGGTGCAGCAGGACTGCCAGCGGCAGGCTGACGTTCATCCGGCAGATCGCCTTGCACCTGACCGTGACGGCCCGCAGGGCCTTCCTGGCCGGGTAGTTATAGACGTACTGCCGGGTGGTGCCTCGCTTGCGGTGGCGCTGGATGCGCCAGCCCAGGAAGTCGAGGCCCTCGTCGATGTGGGTGATCAGTGTCTTTTCCTCCGACAGGCGCAGGCCGACAGCCGACAAGACTTCTGCTACCTCCGGAAGCAATGCCTCGGCGTGCGCCCTGGTTCCCGATACCAGGATCAGGAAGTCGTCCGCTTATGCCGAGGCCCGGATTATGCCGACCTGGCCGGCCCGGAGGCCTGGCTGCCAGGCAGTTCGCTGTTCCTGGATCGGCATAATCCTGCGGGGTGGTTCGTGGTCTGCCTGTCTGGAGTGGTCAGTGATTCCTTCAGACGGGAGATGAGCATGGAGACGGGAGAGGATGCCTGCTGCGGGCTGGCGGGCGACGGGGATGGCACGGCGCTGCTGGCGGAGTTCCGCACCTGGCTGGACCGGGAGCGGGGTCTGTCGCCGGTGTCGGTGCGCTGCTATTTCAAGCAGGCGCGGGCGTTCCTGGCGGCACTGCCGGGGACGGCGGAGGCGGCGGTGAGCGGGCTGGACGCGGGCCAGGTCACCGCGTTCATGGTGGAGTACTCGCGGGACCGCAACAGCTGGTCGGCTAAGGCGATGGTGACGTCGCTGCGGGCTTTCCTGCGGTTCGCGCACGCGACCGGGCGGACGACCGTGCCGCTGGCGGGGGCGGTCCCGGCGGTCGCGGGATGGCGGCTGGCCGGGCTGCCGCGCGGCATGCCGGCGGCCGAGATCGAGCGGCTGCTGGCCGGCTGCGGCCGGGAGCCGGCGGCCGGCTTGCGTGATTACGCGGTCCTGTCGCTGCTGGCCCGGCTCGGGCTGCGCGGTGCGGAGGCCGCCGGCCTGCAACTCGGCGACATTGACTGGCGGGCCGGCGAGGTCGCGGTCTGCGGCAAGGGCAGCCGCATCGAGCGGCTCCCCCTGCCGGCCCCGGCCGGGGAGGCGCTGGCCGCCTGGCTGACGGGCGGGCGGCCGCGGTGCGAGTCGCGGGCGGTGTTCGTGACCGTGCGGCGGCCCTGCCGGCAGCTGACGCCGGAGGCGGTCCGCCAGATCATGGGCCGGGCCTGCGACCGGGCAGGGCTGGAGCGCCGCGGCGCGCACCGGCTCCGGCACGCGCTGGCGACCGAGATGCTGCGCGCCGGAGCGTCGCTGCCTGAGGTCGGCCAGGTTCTCCGCCACCGCAGCCTGCTGTCCACGGCGGTCTATGCCAAGGTCGACCAGGACGCGCTGCGCCCGCTGGCGCGGCCGTGGCCGGGAGCCGGGAAGTGACCGCGCTGCGGGCCAGGGCCGGGGAGTACCTGGCCATGCGCCGCGCGCTCGGCTTCAAGCTGACGTCGCAGGGCCGGCACCTGATGAGCTTCGTCCGGTTCTGCGAGGAACGCGGCGCTGGCCGGGTGACCGCGGACCTGGCGATCGAGTGGGCGACCCGGACCACGCGGGGCAGCGGCAGCGAGGTCTACCAGGCCCGGCGGCTCGACGTCGTGCGGATCTTCGCCCGGCACCTGCAGCCGCTGGACCCGGCCACCGAGGTCCCGCCCGATGACGTGCTGGCACGCCGTTACCGGCGGATCCCGCCCTACCTCTACTCCCCGGCCGAGATCACCGCGATCATGGACGCGGCCGGCGGGCTCGCGCCGGCGCTGCGGGCGGCGACCTGGCGGACGCTGATCGGCCTGCTCGCGGTGACCGGCATGCGCCAGGGAGAAGCGTGCCGCCTGCTCCGGGACGACGCCGGCCTGGGCGCCGGGACGCTCGTCATCCGCGATTCCAAGTTCGGCAAGTCGCGGCTGGTGTTCCTGCACCCGGCCACGGCCGCGGCGCTGCGCGCCTATGAGCGGGCCCGCGACCGGGCGTTCCCGGAGCCGGAGGCGGCCACGTTCTTCGTGAACAGCCGCGGCGGGCCGCTGGACGGGCACAACGTCCAGCACACGTTCGCCGTGCTCGTCGCGGCGGCGGGAATCCAGGCCCCGGCCGGGCAGCGCGCCCCGAGGCTGCACGACCTCAGGCACGCGTTCACGGTCGCGACGATGCTGGACTGGTACCGCGACGGCGGGGACGTGCAGGCCCGGCTCCCGCTGCTGTCCACCTGGCTCGGCCACGTCGACCCGAAATCGACCTACTGGTACCTCCAGGCCGTCCCCGAACTCCTCGCCCTGGCCGCCGGCCGGCTCGAGGACGCGGCCCCGGCCGGGCAGGAGGCCCCGTGAGCGACCTCGCCCCCGTCCTGCAGGGATTCTTCACCGACCGGCTGGCCAGGCAGAAGAAAGCCAGCCCCAACACGGTCGCCGCCTACCGCGACACCTGCAAGCTGCTCCTGTCCTTCGCGCAGGAGCAGGCCGGCAAGCCGCCCAGCAGGCTCAGCCTCGCCGACCTCGACGCCACCCTGGTCGGCGCGTTCCTCCAGCACCTCGAAGAACGGCGGGGGAACGGCAGCGCCACCCGGAACGCACGGCTGGCCGCGATCCACTCGCTGTTCCGCTACGCGGCCCCGCGGGCACCCGAGCACGCCGCCACCATCAGCCAGGTCCTCGCGATCCCGCCCCGGCGGCGCGAGCGCGCCATCGTCAGCTACCTCACTCCCGAGGAGACCGACGCGCTGCTCGCCGCACCCGGCAGGACGACCTGGCACGGACGCCGCGACCACGCCCTGCTCCTGCTCGCCGTCCAGACCGGGCTGCGGGCATCAGAGCTCACCGGCCTCACCCGCCAGGACGCGCACCTGGGCGCCGGCCCGCACGTCCGCTGCCACGGAAAGAGCCGCAAAGACCGGGCAACCCCCCTGACCAGCCAGGTCGCCAGGACGCTCAGGAACTGGCTCGCCGAGACCGGTCCCGGCCCGGACGGCCCGCTGTTCCCCGCACGGGCAGGAAGCCGGCTCTCCCGCGACGCCGTCGAGCGGCTCGTCGCCAAGCACGCAGCCACGGCAGAAGCCGGCTGCCCGTCCGTCAAGGAGAAGAACGTCACCCCGCACACGCTCAGGCACACCGCCGCCATGTCACTGCTGAAAAGCGGAGTGGACACCTCGGTCATCGCTCTCTGGCTCGGCCACGAGGACGCAGAAACCACCCAGGTCTACCTCCACGCCGACATGACCATCAAGGAACAGGCCCTCGCCCGCGTCCAGCCCCCGAACACCAGCCCCGGACGCTACCGCCCGCCCGACACCCTCCTGGCGTTCCTCGACAACCTCTGACCACCGCCGGAGCACACCGGGTTATGCCGATCCGCGAACAGCCAATCCTGCACTGACCGGGCAGTTCGCCGGCCAGGTCGGCATAATCCGGGCCTCGGCATAAGCGGACTTATGCCGACCTCGGCATAAGTCCGCATACCGGATGAGCCGGTAGTTGGGCAGGCCGCGCTGGCGCCGTGTCCACCGCTGCTTCGCGGTGGACCGCGGGCCGCCGGGCGCCTCGGCGAAGTGCTCGTCGAGGACCGACAGCGCCACGTTGGCCAGCAGCGGCGACAGGATTCCACCTTGCGGGGTTCCGGCGCTGGTGTCCCTGGCCTCTCCGCTCTCGGTGAGGATGCCTGCTTTCAGGAACGCCTTGACCAGCGCGAGCACGCGCTTGTCCCCGATCCGGTCCCGGACCCGGTCCATCAGGGCCGGGTGCGAGATCTCGTCGAAGCATGCCTTGATATCGCCTTCCAGCACCCACTCATAGGTCTTGGATGCCAGGAAGCGGCTCTCGGCGATCGCGTCGTGCGCACGCCGGTTAGGCCGGAAACCGTACGAGCACGGCTGGAAGTCCGCCTCGAAGATCGGCTCCAGCACCAGCTTCAGGGCTGCCTGCACCACGCGGTCGGCCACGGTCGGGACGGATGGTTCATACTGCCCCTCTTGCAGACGCGTGTCGGGATGTTTCCGGCCTGGTGCTGAACTGTGCTGGTCAGGGCTGCTTC
>JGI20205J14842_1000282_pt1 | contig 12897 bp, 13 predicted proteins | sample NGESurshal092012_2_FD_14842 | JGI IMG/M metagenome (IMG submission 14842) | reverse complement strand
CAGAAACGACCTCGACTACCGCCCCCGACCCTTAACTACGCGGCATTGGCTAGCGACGCGAGCGCAGCGAGCGCCCTTGACTGTGATCTTGGGCGGCGAGAGGATGCCCGGCGCGTAGAGGACGGCCCGGTCAGCTCATGCGGGCGCGGTCATCGGGGAGCGTTGGGGCGCGAGCCGCCTGCCTGCGGGTGGGGGCAGCCGACCGGGCGGCGCGCCGCGACCGGAGGGCTTCCGCTCGCAGGTCGCGGCATGCAGCCGCCCCCCGGAGTAGGCGAGTCCCCCTGCTTCCCGCCTGGCGCCTGGCGGTCTCGGCCGCCCCATGCCGCAGTCCCGACGATGACTTCCGCGTCCCCGCATCCGAGCCCGGCCGCAGGTCGGACGGCTGGCGCGCCCGGAGGGCGTGCCCTTGAAACCGTAGAGAAAGTTGTCACAGCTTCAAGGGCTGCACCTTGTCCGACTCCGACTGATCGTTGACACATTGGCTTCATCTGATGCTTGACACCGCCCGCCCTGGGCATGCCCCCGTCGTGACGTTGATCGCGGGCAGAAGATGGCCGGGCGATGCTCGTGGGTTGAGCGTCATGGAGCAGCGCTATCACGCAGTCATGAAGTTCGTATCTGGAGCGGCCTGAAGGCAGGCTGACTGGCGCGCTACAGGTGTTCTGACAGCCAGGCATGCACCTCGGGGACGCGATTTTGCATCAGCGTCAGGTGCCCATCATCGTCGAGCAGCCGCGCCTCGACGCCGGGAATGTGCTTGGCCAGCCATTCGCCGTGGCCGAACGGCACGAACATGTCCTGCCTGCCATGCAGCAGCAGGACCGGAACAGAGATGTCGGCGAGGTCAAATCCCCACGGTCTGACCATGCAATTGTCCTCCCACCATCCCTCGCTGCCAGGCGCCAGTCCGTCTTGCTCTGAGGACACCAGGTACTCAGCCAGCTCGCCGCGCAGGACCGCCGCATCTGTCGGCGTGAGGAGCGATTCAATCCCCCTGGCCGCATCGTCCGGCGACGTGGCCAGGATTTCGTCCCGGTCCTTGTCCATCTTTGCCCTGGCCGCGGCCTCATCAGTAAGGAATAGGCGGGTGTCATCGATGTTGACCTGGCCCATGCCGGCGAAATAATCAAGGCCTTCGGCACCGTATGGGGCCGGCGAGGCAAGCGAGGCGACAGCAGTCACCAGATCCGGGAGCAGGGCGGCGCACGCGAGCACATGCGGACCGCCGCCCGAGATGCCCCACGTCGCCAGGCGATCGATGCCGAGCTCAGCGCAGATCGTGCGGACATCGTCGGCGCAATCGGCGACAGTGCGCCCCGGCTGGGGCGAGGACTCCCCGTAGCCTGGTCTGTCGTAGCCGATCAGCCGCAGTCCGCGCTCGGCGGCATCCCGCACATTCCGGCCGTAAAGGTACCTGGAATTTGGCGTGCCCATGTGGACCAGGACCGGCCGACTAGCGGGATCACCGCAGTCTTCGACAGCCAGCGTCCGACCGTCCCGGGTGTGAACTGTGCGCTGCACGTTGCCTCCCTTGCACTGCGCCGTATCGGTCTTAGCCATCAGCGCACAGTGACATGTTGCAGGAATTCAGGGCGAGGATGAGCCCCGGCCGCGCAGCTAGCGCGGCAGGTCTCCGGGCCAGCCGAGCCTACGCCTGGGGCCTTACGGGCCTCAACATCGTTTTGTCCTCGCGCTGGCGCGCTGCGGGTGCCACGTTGACCCCCGCCAGCACCGGCGTTGACTGACACCTTCCGGAAGCCAGAGCAAGCCCTGGTCTACCAGAGGCTGGGCCCTAGAAACCGTCAAGCATCACCTGAAGCCGATCCGTCAACGATCAGTTGAACCTAGGCATCAAGGGCTGCACCTGTCAGGGGAGGACGCCGAAGCGCTCCGCGAGGTCGCGCAGCTCAGCTCGCGGACGCGACCCGGAAAGCTGGATCAGGTCGCGGGCGACTGCGCGGGCTACTCGGTGCGTGCGGATCTGCTCGGGTGTAAGGCGCTCGGCCTCTTCGAGGCAGCTCAGCGCCTCGCCGATCTGCCGTCGCATGACATGCGCCTGGGCAAGGTCCAGGTCGTACCGGGCCTGCCGCTCGGGCGATAGCCGGTCGGGGTTGATGCGGCGGGCTATCGCCCGAGCGCTACCAGCCCGGCACCGGATGCTCGTGCTCCTGGCCACCTTCGCGGGCCTGCGCTGGGGCGAGCTGACGGCCCTGCGCCGCGACAGCATCGACCTCGAAGCATGCGAGATCAGGGTCACGGAGACGATCGTGCAGCTCGACAAGGGCGGCCTGCGGGCTGACACGCCCAAGTCACGTGCCGGGCGGCGCGCCGTCGCCTTCCCCGCCGAGCTGGTCCCCGAGCTTCGCGCGCACATCGAGCGCTTTGCCGAGCATGGGCCACGCGGCCTGGTCTTCATCGGCCCGAAGGGCGGGAAGCTGCGCCGTACGAACTTCCGCCCGATCTGGGTCCGGGCATGCGCCGCCGCCGGTGCTCCCGGCGTCCACTTTCACGATCTGCGACACACGGGCGGCACCCTCGCGGCTGCTACCGGCGCGCCTCTCAAGGAGCTGATGGCCCGGCTCGGTCACTCCAGCACGCGCGCTGCAATGATCTACCAGCATGCCACCCGCGACCGTGACCAGGCCATCGCGCAAGCGCTCGGCGGCCTGGCCCGCGAAGCCCGGAGCAAGTGAGATGTGGCCCGTCTGTGGCCCGCGCCCAGGTTCCGGCTCATCCGGCCGCCTGGGCCATGTGCCCCTGACCTGGGAGGCAGTAGTGAGAGCGGGCGACCGGGATCGAACCGGCATGACCAGCTTGGAAGGCTGCGGATCGCAGCGCTTTGAACTGCTACAGCCCAGGTCAGGACATCTGGGCTAGGCACCATGAGTGTCCGTGAGACACCCTGATTGACCGTCCTATCGGGCACGCAGCGGGCACGTTCGGCTGCTGAGCCTGAGCAGGAGGAAAGGGATCAGCGTGCCACCTGGACATCGCTCCGTGTCGGAGACGATACGCTAAGCGATCGTGAGGAAAACGATCACAGAGCCAGCCGGAGACTGCCCGGTCTGCGGCTCGCCACGGGTTGCGGTCTTCTCCGTGCTGATGTTGCAAGGCGTAGAGGCCCGCCGCGACATGATCCGACGCCGCTGCCCGAATCACTGCACTCACGACCAGATCGTGGCGGCAGAGGGCCGGGAGGCTGCTGGGACGCCACCACCTTGGAGGGTCGGGGGAGCTAGCGAGAGATGAAAGCACGGCAACGAGCAGTGCAGGTAGCCGCACAGGTTCAGCGTGAGCGGGCCATCGCTGACAAGACGCGCGGAGTCACCTTCACCGACCTTGGCGTCCGCGTGAAGGGCGACGAGGTGTGGAGTCTGCCCGGTTGGACGCGCGGCCGGTGCCTGGGACCCCTGGCCGGTGCCTGCGCAGGCGTCATGGATCTCAAGCCAGGCAGTCAGGCTGTCTACGTCGCTGCAGGCGTCATTGGGGTCAATCCGCCCCGGGTCGGCACGATCTTTGTCGCCTTCGCAGACGGAACTCGACACGAGCGGCCACTAAGAATGGGAACGCGACCGGAGATGCACAAGGTGGACGCCGCGGTCGCTCGTTTCAACGCTATGGCGGACGCTGCCAGCTAGCGCTCTGTCATCTCTGGGTTATGAGCAGTGCGACGCATGTCTCCGGCGTCTCGGGCGGTCTCTGGTCGCCGCGTTGGCCTCGGGGAAATCGGTCCGGTACCTCCGGCCAGGGTCGCCGAGTCTCCGCTGTCTCGCTCTATCCCGTCACGTCCGGTTTACAAACCGGTTTACAGAGGGCGCCACTGAGGGTAACGCCGGAGAGCGGACAACCGTCTTCTTTCAGGCGTGAGATATCCCGAGTCGGGACGAGACGTGCGAGCGTGCTGCGCTTACCCGCGCTGTCCGCCCTAGGGATTCTTGGAGTGTAGGTTCTTCCAGTAGACGACTTTGTCGTTGCGGGTTCATAGAAGTCCCGGATGCGGGCCTCTTCGTGGTAGCCGAGTCCGGTGTAGAACCCTCGTGGGCCCGAGAAATCAGGCACTCCCGCGATGTCTCTATCAACAGCACACGGGCGCACGCCTGCCGCAGGTCCTGCTCGACGTGGCGCACGAGCGCGGCTCCGCGCCCTTGCCCCTGGTGATCGGGGTGCACGGCGAGCAGGTAGAGGTTCCAGGTGCCGTCGGTCATCCGCTCCGGAGCGTAGTAAGCTGTCGCCGCGATGCCGGTTCCGGTGTCGGTGATCACCCAGCGGTCGGTTACCGCGGCGCGGGTCAGGAACGCGTCCAGTGTCGCTTCGACTTCGGTGAGTCCGCCCTGTGGGAACAGGCCAGAAGCCCGAACGACGTCGATGATCGAGGCGCGTCCTGCGCTCGAGCCGCGCGGATAGTGCCAGACATCGGAACGGAGACCACCAGGTCAGCATGCCACGCCAGTCGAACGGTAACCATACAGATCGTAGAGCTGCCGCGCGGGTGGGTCTGGCTTGCCTCCTGGCATTCTGCAGGGAGTAGAAGAGAACCGGCGGCTCTGAGCCGCCCGCTGCACCTGCACCGCCACCTGGCTCGGGAGCCAGGTCGCTGGCAATGTGTTGGCCAGCTCGCTAACGCATGCAGGGGGCGTGTAGGGCGTTCCTGCTTAGCAAACATGGCGGTGGCTGCTTCCGGCTACCTGGCGAGGCGTAGAGGTGCCTTATCCGATAGCTGCCGGAAACCGCCCTGGAAGGGCGGGACTGTCAAGGGTGGCGCTTGCGCCATCGCGTTAGCGACAGCGAAGCTGCCCTTTACTGGCCTGTCCTGAAGGGCTACACAATTGGAAGCGGATGAGGCACTCCCCCACCGACATGCACTGGGTTTCCCAACTAGGGCTTGTGTCCGACGAAGAGATAATGCTACGTTGCGCGGGGGTTTAGGGACAGTAAGGGGCTTCGGGGCTGACACAACAGAGGAAGGGAGCAAGTATGAAGTCTCGTATTCTGCTCGGCGCGGCCATGGTAGTGGCGTTGTCTGGGGCGATGTTGGTCGGTACCACCAGTATCGCTAGCGCACACCCCTCCAAAGGGCCGCCGGTGAGGTACACGTGCGCCGGTGGTGATCTCGCCTCGGGGAACTTCATCAGCATCCCCTCGGGGAACTACGCCAGCATCACGGTCACGGGCGCGTGCAACATACAGCCCGATGCCGTGATCAACGTCGCCGGCAACATCAACGTCGCCCCCGGTGCCGCGCTCGACGCGCAAAGCGCGCCGTCGACGATCACCGTCAGACACGACGTCACCGCCGGCCTGGGCTCATTCCTCGGCCTGGGCTGCCAGCCGGTGACTTCTATCGGCACGATGGCGGGAGTGCCGTGCACCGCCGACCCGGCCGGGCACACCACCATCACCATCAAGGGGAACGTCACCGCCATCTTGGCGAACACCGTCCTGATGAGAGGAATGACGGTCAAGGGGAACGTCACGCTGATCGGAGGAGGGGGTGACATTCCCTGGTCGATCAAGGGCAACACGATCGGCCGCAACCTCACGGTAATCGGGGTGACGGCCGACTGGCTCGGCGTGCAATTCAACCGGATCGGCGGCAACGCGACGCTAATCAAGATCACGGCGACCGACCCGGGCGACCCGGGCCGCTCCGTCGCCGTCGTCGAAAACACGGTCGGGCGGAACCTCATCTGCGCGGGCCTCGCCCCAGCGGTGTCCGGAGGTTTCATCCCCGGGGAGGTCAACCACGTCGGGGGCAAGGCAATCGGTCAGTGCGCATCCCTGGTCTGACCTCGTTCGCATCCCGTCCGTCCGCCACCCTGGGCTCAAGGGGTGGCGGACGGGCGCTGTGACGAGTGGGTTCCGTCAGGGGCGGGTGGGTGCCCCGTTACCGACGCAGGCACCGCTTTAGCGCGGCGCCGCAACCGAAGACCAGCCAGGCCGGACGAAGGCCAACTCTGATCTATAAGAGGCGCGGGGCGATCAGGCTTGGGACGAGAGTGTCGAAGTTGGCGGCTTTGGAGGCGATGAAGAACGAATCGCCTTCCAGTCCGTGGACCACCTCGTCAAGCCTCCAGCGGCGTCGTCCGGCGCACATAATCACCTCCGGAGTCGCCAGAGAGAAACTCACCACCCCGCGACCGGCCGATTGCATCTGGCGTTATCGAGCACTTCGACGTCTCTCATGATGCTCCTGCCGGTAGCGCAGAATGCTCCGGGCGAGCCCGACGATCTGGCGTCGGATTCTGGCGCCAGCGACCACTGGTTCGTCGTCGGGGCGAAGGCGCGAGAGCCGTCTTTCTGGGCGCGCGCCTGTTCCGGCGGACCACGGACTGGAGCCCGTCGTCCGCCGTGGATGGCTCATAGCCGCCAGGAGACAGCGGAACAGCTGGCATGACGGTAGAGCCAGTCAGATCAGCGGCGGCCAAAGGTTGGGACGGCGCGGGCGCGCCGGGCGGGGCCTCCCAAGGCCAGAGCCCGGCGCGGGGAGCGCCGGACCCGGCCCCGCGCAGCGGGGCCCTTGATCTAGTACGGCTCAATTCGGCAGTGGCCGGGCCGGGCTCGGAGGCTGAGCACGAGGTCGGCGAGGCTGCTGACGACTGCGGTGGCCCCGGCATCGGCGAGGCGGGCGTGCTTGCCGGGCTTGTTGGCGTAGCCGATGCTGTCGATGCCGACGAGTTCCGCGACTTCCATGTCGGTGGTGGAGTCGCCGATGAGGACGCACTGGCCTGGTGGTGCGCCGAGTCCGGTGATGGCCTGGTCGATGAGGTGCGGGCTGGGCTTGAGCAGGCCGGGATCACTGCTGGTCCGGGCCGCGATCAGCTCGATGCGGTCATCGAGGCCGTGCAGAGCGAGGTAGGCACGGACGGCGCGGTCAGAGTTGTTGCTGACCACGGCGATAGGGCGGCGGGAGTCCCGGCAGCTGGTGACGACATCGTGGACGTAAGGCGTGGGCCGCGAAGTGGCGACGGCTTCTGCTTCCTGGTCGGTCATCTCGGCTTCGACCTTGGCGGCCACGCCGGGGCTGATGGTCGCGGAGTAGATGAACACCTCGATCGGGTCGCCGGATTCAGTGATGTACGCGGGCAGGATGACCCCTTGGCCGGTGAGGAGCTTGCGGAGTCTTTCGGCAACGGTGGCCGCGGGGAGCCCGGCGTAGATGTCGCAGACGGGGCCATCGAAGTCGAGGAGCACGTAGCTGGTCCGGGCGATGATGTCGTCGACGGTCGCGCCGGTCGGGGAGCTGGTGGTCATGCGGGGTACTCGTAGCTGATGGTGTCCCACATGGAGGCGAACCAGGTGCGTGACTGCTCGATGTAGGGGATGTCGGTGGGCTGGCCGCTGTGCACGGAGTGGTGGAACACCATGGCGTCTTTGCCCATGGTGTCGTAGATGTCGCGGTCGCCGCGCTGATCTACCAGCACGCCACGCGGGAGCGGGACGAGGCCATCGCGGCGGGCATGGGCAAGCTGCTCAGGCAGGCACGAAAGGCGAAGGGCGCCGTGGGATCGGGCACGCAACGGGCACGACCCCGCAAGCAAGCATCCTGATCGAAACCGACAATTCGATGATCATGCCCCTGACCTGGGCTGGAGCGCTGGAGCGGGCGACCGGGATCGAACCGGCATGACCAGCTTGGAAGGCTGGGGCTCTACCATTGAGCTACGCCCGCGCGGCGGCTCCGGCCGCCGTCCGTAGCCTACCGGTTTCGCCGACGCCCTGACGCTGGGCCTTATCCCAGCCCGCATGGCGCCCAGCTAAAGCGAGCCCCGGCCGCATAGGCGCCTCCCCGGCATATTCGGCTGCCCGGGCGGACGCCGCAGGGCAGGGCGGCCGCAGACACTGTAGGCTTCGGCTGGCTGACGGGATGTGGCGCAGTTTGGTTAGCGCGCCTGCTTTGGGAGCAGGAGGCCGCCGGTTCGAATCCGGCCATCCCGACCAAAAGTGCAGGTCATGGGCTCGCTCTGGCTAGCTGGAGCGGGTCTCAGGATCGTTTGACCGTCATCTGACCGTCGGCTTGAAGGATTCGCTGTAAGCGAGCGAGTTTCTGGGGGAGATCGACTGGGACGCCAGCGGTCACTGGGACGTCATATGCACTCGGCCTGGTCGGGATTGCCGGGCGGCTGATTGCCGTCTGGGAGTTGCACATCACTGTGCGGCATGACCCCGGCCTTTCACGGCGGACAGTCCTGTCAGCGAGGACATAGCCGCCTCGTACCTGCCTGCGGTAATCCCGGTGATGAGCTGGTCGAAGGACACGTTGAAGAACTCGACCCGGACGCCGAAGAGCCGCCCCAGCGTGGTCGCCAGGTCCGCGTCCAATGCCGACGCGCTGGGAGGGGCGCCAACAGTTCCGCAGAAGCCCGCCCACACGGGTGGGCGCTTAGCAGGAAGACGGGGCAAAGCGGTCGTTGCTCCGGTCGCAGTCATGTCCGCAGCCCGGCTCTAGCGTGTGGTCATGGCCTGGGGCTGGGGCTGTTCGCGGTGTCGGCGGCGATGCTGATCGCTGGTGCCGAGCTGTTCACCGTGCTAACGGTAACCAGCGAGCTGTCTTAGCGGCGCATCCGAGGAACTCGCAGGTGGAACTATCCTCTCGATCGATTCTTCGACCCATTGCACGGATGGCCTTGAACCTACGAGGGGGTAGCGGCCCATCCTCTGATAGTGATCTTGGCTGAGCACGGCCCCAAAAAAGCAGCACTATTGTTCGTACGCAGTTCCGAGATTTGTGGTTAGACGGCCCATTCTGTGGTTAGACGGCCCATTTTCTAGCAAGGCAGTCCACTAACTTAATGTAATCAACCAGTAATTCTAGGCTACCTTCGATTAACACCTATTGTCCGGTCAGGGGGAGAAATGTATTGTCCGTCCTAGCGTCATGTGCAGTCTCAGCGTCGAGGTGTAGCCGCATGGCGACCGGTACAGGCACCACCTGGGGCCTGTACCGGCTGGGTGCGGGGAGGTGCGCATCGTCCGGGAGATCTCCCGGGTTCCGAGACTGCGATGGCGGGGCATCAACAAGCACTCAGTAAGGGGAAGGCATGCACTTAAAGATCATGCGCAGACCAGTTGCGCTGGTGTCGTTGCTGTCGCTTCCAGTGGTGCTGCTCAGCGCCGCCGGGGCGGCAACGGCAGCCACCGCCAGTCATACCGTGGCCCGGTCGAGCGCTGTGACCACATCCAGCCTTGGGGTGTTTAAGCCAACGTTCGCGGGCACGGCCGCCACTGGTTGCTCCAGGGGCTGCTCGCTGCTCACCGGCCCGCTCAACACCCCGTCCACCGCGGCTGCCGCACGGGCCCACCCGGCCACCGGTCAGTCCGGGACACAGCCCCGCGCGCACGCCATGCCGCTGCCGGATATCCGGCACATCCATCTCTCCGCGGCCCAACGGCGCCTGCTCACCGGCTCCTCCTTCCCCGTTCCGTCGGTCAGTTGCGTGCCACTGGGCCCCGGCTGTGCCAAGATCAGCACCTCGGCGGGTAGCGCCACCAGCGTCAAGGGCCTGAACGCGGTCGACAGCGCCGAGCACACAACCAACATCTTTAGCAACATTGAGCCCCCGGACCAGGGCCTGTGCGCTGGTAATGGATCCGTGGTCGAGACCAATAACATCGGGGAGATCCTGGTCTTCAACAGCGCCTTGAAGCGCGAATCCGCGCCGATCTCGTTCGACACGATCATGGGGCTCACCGGCTTGGGGTGGAGCAGCGGCGGAGATCCGTCCTGTCTGTATGACCCCGCCAACGGCGGGCACTGGTTCTTCACCGAGATCGTCTCGGCCAGCCCGGAGTCCGGGGGCGGTGCTTTCACCGGCTGCTTCGCGGGCGTGTCCAACGCCTGCTATGAGGGCATCGCGGTAACCGACGGCAAGAACCCTTTCGGCCCCTATCACGTGTACTTCTCGAGCGCCGACTACAACCCGGCTGAGCCGGGCTACCCGTCCCTGCTCAACGACTTCGCGAAGATCTCGATGACCCGGGACGCCTTCATGATGTTCTACGACGAGTTCCCGCTCCTCGGGTCGTTGCCCGGCATCGGCGGCGGTATCTTCAACGGGGCGCAGGAACTCGTGTTCCGCAAGAGCGCGCTGGAGCAGGGCCTGCCCACCATGCTGTCCAATGGTGCGCCGAACCCCGCGGTCACCGTGGCGATCGAGAATATGGGCCACATCCGCACCCCGGACGGGACCTGCGCCCGCGACGAGGTGCTGCACCAGGGCGGCATCACCTGCTGGGTGGCGGTGATCCCGGCACAGCCACCCGCGGGCCAGTTCGACAACAGCCGTGGAGGCACCGGGTTCATGCTGGGCTCGCTGGACTTCTACGGGTTCGTCCCGCTGGCCACCTCCGGTGACAACCGGATCGCGGCGTGGGCCTGGACCGGGCTCTCCGCCCTCAACAGCGCCGGCTGCGCAACCTGTAACGCCACCATCCGCTTCCAGGGCCAGCTCTTCCGCGGCGTCGATAAGTACTACGATCCGGAGGCAGCCAACTTCGGCGGGATCTCCGCTCCGCAGCGGGTCGGCCCGATACCGCTGGGCGATCAGTGCGGAGCGGCCGGCCTGAGTTCGTCCGCCTCCTGCCCGGAGGGCGGGCTCGCCACCAACGGCGACAACCTGACGCAGGTCTCGCAGGCGCAGGGCCAGATCTGGGCAGCCACCTCCACCCAGATCGCCCAGACGTACACCAGAGCCAACGCGGAGATCCACATGGGCGCGGTGTACTGGGTGCTCGGCACCAGGTCGTTCGACAGCACCGGCAAGTTCACCCTGACCGGCCAGGGGTACGTCGCGGCGAAGCACGAAGACCTGACAATGCCGGCCATGGCCGCGACGCCTAGTCCCGGCGGCCGGGCGATCATGCTGTTCACGCTGAGTGGCAACGGCGGCCCCACCGGCGCTGACCACGGCGGCTTCTTCCCGAGCACCGCCTTCGGCCGGCTGACCAGCACCTCCAACGGCCTGCTCAACTCCACGATCAACATCGCGGCTAGGGGCCGGTCTCCGCAGGACGGCTTCACCGAGTACCAGGGCTTCCCGGGCCCGACCCGCCCCCGCTGGGGCGACTACAGCTGGGGATTCTTCGTGCCTGGCTCCGGCGGGCGGATCTACTTCGCTAACGAGTACATCCAGTACCCGAACTGCACCGGGGCGTCGTTCACGCTGGCGAATGCGACCTGCGACGGGACCAGAAACGGTCTCGCAAACTGGGGAACCTCGGTCAACTACGTCGTGCCCTAACTCAGGGCAGCCGCTTAAGGACTGAACCACAGTCCTGACCAGGCAGAAATCTGCATGGTGCGGCAAGGGCTGAACCCGCAAGGGTGCGCCTGAAACCTCCGGTATGAACAAGGCGGCCGCCGGGAATCCCCGGCGGCCGCTTCGGCGCCCTAGCTGGATAACCCGGCCGGGCCTGCCGGGCCCGGCGGGCCGGCCAGCCATCCCGGCATCCGGCTCGCCGCCTGGACGGTCGCCAAGCGGCCCGACGGGGTCGATCCAGGTCAAGATCCGCGAACTGCGCGATCCGGCCGGACTGCAACGAAGGCTGCGCGCAGCTGATACCGGCCGCCGTCACCTTCTTCGGCGGGCCGGACCCGGTGTGCCGGGCCGCGATTGAGGGCTACCGGGATCCGGCGCACCCGGGAGTGCGGATCATGGGCATCAGCCCCGGGCCGGAGTCCTCACGGTCTACCCGAAGCACCGGCCATTGCCCGGCGTCCTGATCATCCGGCCCGCGGCCATCCCGCCCCATGCGGGGTGGAGATCGTGAGCCCGCACGCCGGGGCAGGCACGGTGCGGCTGGTCATCGGGACCGCCGAGGTTCACGCCAGCCCACGGCTTTGGGAGCAGGAGGCCGGTGAGTTCGAATCTCGCCATCCCGACCGCGAACACCCAGCTCAAGCGCGACAGCCTCGCCGACCGCCCAGCCTGTGTGGCTCGCTGGCCGTTGGTGTCCTGGGGATTGCATCACGGGGCAGGGACTGGTGGCGGGGCCATCGCTGGGGCTGAAGAGCGCTTGGCGTGTGCCTGCCGCACGGGAGTGTCAGTAGCGGATTATCGGCTGGCCGGGGACCGCGCCTGGTGCCCGGGGCTGGTGTCATCGGCCGGGTCCTCTTCCGCGAGGCCGTAGGTCGACAAGCCGAGCAGGTAGCCAAAGCCCGCGACGGCGAGAATTACCAGGAACGGCCACCAGACGGCGGCCCCTGGCCGCGACCGCGATCGTCAGGCCGGTGAAGGCAGCGATCATGGCGAGGTTCCCGGCCAGGGCCCATGACCGCAGGCCGAGCAGCTTCTGGCGCTCGTCGGCCCGGGAACCGGCCAGCGCACCTTCGTCGCTGTCCTGGCCGCCCCGCAGGTAGGTGGTGATCGCGATGGCGAGCACGCCCACCTCGATCACGATCGACAAGAACCATGACGGGCCGCCACGCACGGCCCACGCGACGGCGAGCGCCGCCCCGGCAAGGGCATATCCCATGGGCTTGCGCAGCCGCGGGCGGATGAACGTCATGTGCCTGCCTCCTCGTCCGGGTCGAACATCTTGTCGACCGTCAGGTCAGAGAACCGCGCGATCGCGAAGGCCAGCGGCAGCGACGGCAGGTAACGGCCGCTCTCGACGGAGATCACCGTCTGGCGTGACACGCCCAGCGCCGCCGCCAGCTCGGCCTGCGACATCTCCCGCTGGGTGCGCTGCTCCCGGACCCGGTTCCGCGTGATGTCAAGGACCTTTACGTCGCTGGATATGTCAAGCACCTCTTACACGATTGCCGGACGTGCCTGACGACTAGGTGATGCTTGACGGTCTCTAGGGACTGTAATTTTAACGGTGTAACTCCTGACAAACAGGGAGACACCAGTGACAGATGTGACGACCAGCCAGGCCCACGATGGAGGCGAGCTGCCG
>JGI20205J14842_1000268_pt1 | contig 13323 bp, 8 predicted proteins | sample NGESurshal092012_2_FD_14842 | JGI IMG/M metagenome (IMG submission 14842) | reverse complement strand
GCTGGCCGCCGCCGGGACCGGCGAGACGGCCCTGGCGGCGGCAGGCGCCCGCCAGGCCGGCGGGGAGTCCGACCAGGAGATAGGCGCGCTGCTGCGCTGGCTGGCCGACGGGCGGTTCACCTTCCTCGGCTACCGCGAGTACGACCTGGAGCCCGGCGACGGCGGCACCTTCGTCCGTCCGGTGCCCGGCACCGGGCTCGGCATCCTGCGCCACGACAGCGCGGATCCCGGCTCGTTCGCCCCGCTGCCGCCCGAGGCCGGCGCCCGGGCGCTGGACCCGCAGCGGCTGATCGTGACCAAGGCCAACTCGCGGTCCACCGTGCACCGGTCGAGTTACCTCGACTACGTCGCGATCAAGCGGTTCGACGACAGCGGCCACGTCGTGGGGGAGTACCGGTTCCTGGGGCTCTACACGCACGTGGCCTTCACCGAGAGCATCGCCGCGATCCCGGTGCTGCGGCACAAGCTGGCCGATGTCCTGGCGGTCACCGGGCTGACTCCCGGCAGCCACGACGGCAACTACGTGGCCGAGGTCCTGGAGTTCTATCCGCGCGAGGAACTGTTCATGGCCACCGCCGGCGAGCTGGCGGAGGTCGCCGTGGGCGTGCTGCGCCTGCGCGAGCGCCGGCAGACCCGGCTGTTCCTGCGCCGCGACATCTACGGCCGGTACATCTCGTGCCTGGTCTACCTGCCCAGGGACCGGTACACCACCCAGCTCAGGCTGCGAGCCCAGGAGATCCTCCAGCGCGGGCTGAACGGCTCGCAGGTGGACTACAGCGTGCAGGTCGGCGAGTCGCCTGTGGCCCGCCTGCACATCGTCGTGCGGGCCGAGCGCGGCGAGTCGCTGCCCGATATGGACGCCGGTGAGCTGGAACGGGCCGTGGCCGCCGCCGCCCGGTCCTGGGACGACGACCTCGCCGACGAGGCGCCCCGGGCCTGCGGCGAGCAGGGCGGCCGGGCGCTGCTCACCATGGTCGGCGACACGATCCCGCAGACCTACAAGAGCGACGTCCCGGCCTCGGCGGCGGTCTCCGACCTGGCCAAGATCATGCAGTTGCGGGCGTCCGGGGAGGACGTGGCGTTCGAGCTGTGGGAGTCGGAGGACTACGTCGGCGGCATTCCCCTGGAAGATGCCCCGGACGGGTCGGAGGCCGGCCTGGCCCCGGCGGTGGCCCCAGCCGACCGGGTCTGGCGGCTGACCATCTACCGGACCGGCAGCCCGATCACGCTGACCGACGTGCTGCCCCGGCTGCAGCACATGGGCGTCGACGTGGTCGACGAGCACCCGTATGAGTTCCCCGCCAGTGAGCCCTTCTGGATCTATGACTTCGGGCTGCGGCGCAGCCTGGCCGGCTCCCCGCAGGCCGACTCCGCCCAGGCCGGGCCCAGCATGTCGGTAGGGCAGGTCCGGGAGCAGGTCGAGGGCGCGCTGGCCGCGCTGTGGCACGGCATCATCGAGGACGACGGCTTCAACGCCCTCGTCCTCGACGCGCAGCTGAGCTGGCCGCAGGTCGCGGTCCTGCGGGCCTACGCCAAGTACCTGCGCCAGGTCGGCACGGCCTTCAGCCAGGATTACATCCAGCGGGTGCTGCGCACCAACCCCACGGTCACCCGGCTGCTCGTCCGGCTGTTCGAGTCCCGGTTCGACCCGGCCCATCAGGGCGGCGGGACCGAGCGCAGCGAGGCCATCGGCGAGGAGATCCGCGGCGAGCTCGACGACGTGGCCAGCCTGGACCAGGACCGGATCCTGCGGACCTACTGGCGGCTCATCATGGCCACCCTCCGCACCAACTACTTCGCCGGCGCCTTCGGCCGGTCCGTCACCATCTCGGGCGGCCCGGGCGGGTCAGCCGGCCCCGGCCGCTCCTCGGGGCGTACCCGGCCGGCCACCAGCACCGTCCCGTACCTGGTGGTCAAGCTGGACGCGGCCCAGCTACCCGACCTGCCCGCCCCGCGGCCGAAGTTCGAGCTGTTCGTGTACTCCCCCCGGTTCGAGGGCGTCCATCTCCGCTTCGCCGACGTGGCCAGGGGCGGCCTGCGCTGGTCGGACCGGCGCGAGGACTTCCGGACCGAGATCCTGGGCCTGGCCAAGGCGCAGGAGGTCAAGAACGCGGTCATCGTGCCGTCGGGCGCCAAGGGCGGCTTCGTCTGCAAGCAGCTGCCCGATCCCGCCGACCGGGAGGCCTATCAGGGCGAGGTCCTGGCCTGCTACCGCATGTTCATCAGCGCGATGCTGGATCTCACCGACAACCTGGAGGCCGGCCGGGTCATCCCGCCGCTCCAGGTCGTCCGGCACGACGGCGACGACCCCTACCTCGTGGTGGCGGCCGACAAGGGCACGGCCACCTTCTCCGACACCGCCAACGAGATCGCGGCCAGCCGCGGCTTCTGGCTGGGCGACGCGTTCGCCTCCGGCGGCTCGGAGGGATACGACCACAAGAAGATGGGCATCACCGCCCGCGGCGCCTGGGAGTCGGTGAAGTTCCACTTCCAGACACTCGGCGTCGACGTGGACACCGACGATTTCTCGGTGGTCGGCGTCGGCGATATGTCGGGCGACGTGTTCGGCAACGGCATGCTGCTGTCCCGGCACATCAGGCTGGTCGCCGCCTTCGACCATCGCCACGTCTTCGTCGACCCCGACCCGGATCCCGCCGTGGGCTTCGCCGAGCGGCAGCGGCTGTTTGCCCTGCCACGCTCGTCGTGGGCCGACTACGACCCGGAGCTGATCTCGGCCGGCGGCGGGATCTGGCCGCGGTCGGCCAAGTCCGTGTCCGTCCCGCCTCAGGTCCGGGCCGCGCTCGGGCTGGCCGCTGAGGTCACCGCGCTCTCGCCCGACCAGCTGATGTCGGCCATCCTGGCGGCGCCGGTCGACCTGCTCTGGAACGGCGGCATCGGCACCTACGTGAAGGCCGCGGCCGAGTCCAGCATCGACGTCGGGGACCGGTCCAATGACAGCGTCCGGATCGATGCCGGGCAGCTGCGCGCCCGGGTGGTCGGCGAGGGCGGCAACCTCGGGCTGACCCAGGAGGCGCGGATCGAGTACGCGCTGGGCGGGGGCCTGGTGAATACCGACTTCATCGACAACTCCGCCGGCGTGGACACGTCCGACCACGAGGTCAACATCAAGATCCTGCTCGACCAGGAGGTCCGCGACGGCGCGCTGACCCGGGCCGAGCGGAACGCGCTGCTGCCCGAGATGACCGACGAGGTCGGGGTCCTGGTCCTGCGGCACAACTACCAGCAGAACCGGGCCCTGGCCGCCGCCCGGGCCCAGAACGCCTCGATGCTGCACGTGCATGCCCGCTACATCCGCAAGCTGGAGCGGGATCGCCGGATCCGGCGCCGGCTCGACGTGCTGCCCGGGGCGACCGAGATCGCCGAGCGCCGGTCGGCCGGCACCGGGCTCACCGTGCCGGAATTCGCCGTCCTGCTCGCGCATACCAAGATCGCGGCGACCCAGGAGGTCCTGGCCAGCGGGCTGCCCGATGATCCCTACCTGCACCAGGTCCTGGTCGAGTACTTCCCCACCCCGCTGCGGGAACGCTATGCCGACCGGATGGGCGACCACCGGCTGCACCGGGAGATCATCACCACCGCCGTGGTCAACGACATGGTGGACCGGTCGGGGACCACCTTCACGTTCCGGCTGAACGAGGAGACCGGGGCGTCGGTCTCCGAGATCACGGCCGCGTGGCTGGTGGTCAGGGAGGTCTTCGACCTGGCCGGGTTCTGGGCGGAACTGGAGGCCCTGGACGGCCAGGTGGAGACCTCGGTCCAGATCGCGGCCCTGCTGGAAGGCCGCAAGCTGTCCGAGCGCGCGGCCCGGTGGCTGCTGCACTCCCGCCGGCAGCCCTTCGACATCGCCCAGACCATCGACTTCTTCGCCGACGGCGTGCTGGCGGTCGGTGCCCGGCTGCCCGGCCTGCTGTCGGGCCGGGACCTGGCCGGCTTCGCCGACCGCCGCGAGCTGTACGTGGGCCGCGGGGTGCCGCCCCGGCTGGCCGACCGGCTGGCCGCGATGGTGCCCGCCTACTCCGCGTTCGACGTCGTGGACATTGCCCGCGGCACGGGCCTGGCGGCGGAGGAGACCGCGGCGGTCTACTTCGACCTGGCCGACCGGCTGCAGATCGCCCGGCTGCGGGACATGGTCACCGCGCTGCCGCGTGATGACCGGTGGAACACGATGGCCCGCGGCGCGATCCGGGACGACCTGTATGCCGCCCATGCCGCGCTGGCCCGGGACGTGCTGACCGTGACCGAGCCCGGCACGCCCGCGCAGCGGCTGGCCGCCTGGGAGCAGCGCAACGATTTCGCGGTGCGCCGGGCGGGCCAGACGCTCACCGAGATCTGGGAGAGCAACTCCTTCAACGTCGCGACGCTGTTGGTGGCGGTCCGCGCGATCCGGACGCTGGCCGCCACCGGTGGCCTGCCCGCCTGAGTGACCTGCGAATATGCACAGGTCATCTGCACGAGCCGGCTGCAAGGACCAACTGCACCAATCACCTGCACAGCGCACCAACTGGTGTGTCCTGATACTGGCAGGTAGTCGGCCTCGCGTAGGCTTCTGGTATGGCTACCGACGCTGCGGGCGAGATCTCGGAACTAGTGTCGAAGCTCGCCAGTGTGGAGGCCGTCCTCAACCCGGACGCGATGCGCAAGGAAGCTGACGGGCTGCGGGAGCGGTCGGCTGACCCCGAGCTCTGGTCAGATCAGGAGCAGGCTCAGGCGGTCACGAGGCGGCTGTCCTACCTGGACGGCGAGCTGGCCCGGCTGGAAGGGCTGCGGCGCCGGCTGGACGACGTCTCGATCATGTTCGAGCTGGCCGAAAGCGAGCACGACGAGCCGACCCGCGAGGAGGCCCTGCGCGAGCTGGCCGGGGCTCGCAGCGAGGTCGACCAGCTAGAAATCCGGACCCTGCTGTCGGGGGAGTACGACTCCCGGGAGGCGCTGATCTCCATCACCGCGCAGGCCGGGGGCGCCGACGCGGCCGACTGGGCCGAGGGCCTGCGCCGGATCTACCTGCGCTGGGCGGAGCGGCACGGCTACCCGTCGGAGGTCTATGACACCTCCTACGCCGAGGAAGCCGGGATCAAGTCCACCACGTTCGCGATCAAGGCGCCGTACTCGTACGGGACGCTGCGCGGGGAGCACGGCACGCACCGGATGGTCCGCATCTCCAAGTACGACAACCAGGGCAGGCGGCAGACCTCGTTCGCCGGGGTGGACATCCTGCCCGTCGTCCAGCAGGCCGATCACATCGAGGTCCCCGAGGACGAGATGCGGATCGACGTGTTCCGGTCGAGCGGGCCGGGCGGCCAGGGCGTCAACACCACCGACTCCGCCGTCCGGATCACCCACCTGCCGACCGGGATCGTCGTGTCCTGCCAGAACGAGCGCAGCCAGATCCAGAACCGGGCCAGCGCGATGGCGGTGCTGCAGGCCAAGCTGCTCGAGCGCAAGCGCGGGGAGCAGGCGGCCAAGCTGAACGAGCTGCGCGGCGACGGGGGCCGGAGCTGGGGCACCCAGATCCGCAACTACGTCCTGCACCCCTACCAGAACATCAAGGACCTGCGCACCGGCTACGAGACCGGCAACACCGCCGCCGTGATGGACGGTGAGATCGACGGCTTCATCGAGGCCGAGATCCGCTGGCTGCGCCAGCAGGGCCTCTAGCCAGACACGCATCCAGCCAGGCGGGCCCCTACCTAACAGGCCGGTCGCCCCGCCGGTCTTCAGTCCAGCTGGTCTTAGTCCAGCGGGCCCTTAGTGCGCTAGGTGCATCGCGGCCAGGCCGAGTAGCGCAAGCACCAGCACGGCCGCCAGGAGCAGCGGCAGGCCCGGCCCGTGACCCGACTCGTGGACATGCTGACGGGACAGGCGACAGACCGGGCACCTGCCCTCCGCGACGGGCCCGGCGCACTGGGCGCAGATCAGATGCTCGCAGCTCATCTAGCTTCCTCCGGGGCCGGCGCCTACCCGGTCACTTCGACGATGTTGGACGTTCCAACCCAGTTTCCCCCCTAGACTGGCCCGAGGCCAACCCAGGGCACCTGTTGATACCCCCAGCTTCCTGGGCCAAGCCGCCAGGAACTCCCCGACCGTAGTGTGATGGGCCAGTGATCCACTTCGATAACGTCACTAAGACGTACCAGAACCAGAGCCGCCCGGCTCTGGAGAACGTCACCCTTGACGTCGAGAAGGGTGAGTTTGTCTTTCTGGTCGGGCCGTCTGGATCGGGCAAGTCGACGTTCCTCCGGCTGGTGCTGAAGGAAGAGCGCCCGACCGAGGGCCGGATCCACGTAGCGGGCAAGGACCTGGCCCGGCTGACGAACTGGAAGGTGCCGCACCTGCGCCGCCGGATCGGCTGTGTGTTCCAGGACTTCCGGCTGCTGCCGAGCAAGAACGTCTACCAGAACATCGCGTTCGCGCTTGAGGTGATCGGCAAGCCGCGGCGCTTTATCCGCAAGGTCGTGCCAGAGGTGATCGACCTGGTCGGCCTGGAGGGCAAGCGGGACCGGATGCCCGACGAACTATCCGGTGGCGAGCAGCAGCGGGTCGCGATGGCCCGCGCGTTCGTCAATCGACCGATGATCCTGCTCGCGGACGAGCCGACGGGCAACATTGACCCCGCGACCTCGATCGGCATCATGAAGGTCCTCGACCGGATCAACCGGACCGGAACCACGGTCGTCATGGCCACCCACGATGCGGCGATCGTGGACTCCATGCGCAAGCGCGTCATCGAGCTGGAGTACGGCAAGGTGGTGCGTGATCAGTCGCGCGGAGTCTACGGCCAGGCCTACTAACCGGCCTGTCGGCGAGTTACCGAGGGAATTACTACATGCGCGCGCAATTTGTGCTCCATGAGGTATGGATCGGCCTGCGGCGGAACCTGACCATGACCATCGCGCTCGTGGTGGTCGTCGCGATCAGCCTGTCGCTGCTGGGCACCGGGCTGCTGTTCGTCAAGCAGGTCAACAACACCCGGACGTACTGGCAGGGCAAGGTCCAGCTCTCGGTTTACCTGTGCACCAGCGGGAGCGCCAGCACTCAGTGCTCTCGCAACGGCCCCGTCACGGCCTCGGAGATCACCTCGGTCCGGCAGACGCTGCAGTCCGATCCCCAGGTCTCCCGCGTGTCCTTCGTGTCCGAGGCCCAGGCTTACCGGCAGTTCCGGCAGGAATTCGCGAACAACCCCTCGCTGATCAGGGACACGCTGCCCAGCCAGATCCCGAGCTCCTTCGAGGTCAAGCTCAGGAACGCCCAGGCCGATGCCACCCAGGTCGCCGCGGTGGTGGATGGTGCTCCCGGCGTCGATCAGGTGGTACAGAACTCCTCGGTGCTGGACAAGTTCTACAAGCTGCTGGACGGCGCGCGGAATGCGGTGGTCATCATCGCGATCATCCTGATCATCGCCGCGATCTTGCTGGTGGCCAACACGATCAGGCTGTCGGCCTTCAACCGCCGCCGGGAGACCAGCATCATGCGGCTGGTCGGCGCCTCCAACTTCTACGTGCAGCTGCCCTTCCTCATGGAGGGAGTGCTCGCGGGCCTGGTCGGCTGGCTGGTGGCCACCGCCCTGCTGATCGTCGTGAAATCGCTCCTGCTGGACGGCCTGCAGCAGTACTTCCCGTTCAACGTGCAGCTCAATACCACCGACCTTGTCGAGGTGGTCATCCTCGCGATGATCATCGGCCTGGTGCTGTGCGGGACCACGTCGTTCCTCACCCTCAGGCGCTACCTGCGCGTGTGACGAACTGATGGCAGCAGAACAGGGTACGAAAGTCGTGGCCAGGAACCGGCGTGCCCGCCACGACTATCACATCGACGACGTGGTCGAGGCCGGGCTCGTGCTGACGGGCACCGAGGTGAAGTCGCTGCGGGCGGGCCGGGCCTCGCTGACCGACGGGTTCGGCCAGGTGACCGACGGTGAGATGTGGCTGCACGGGGTCCACATCCCGCAGTACACGCAGGGCACCTGGACCAACCACGAGCCGCGGCGGACCCGTAAGCTGCTGCTGCACCGCAAGGAGATCGATCGACTGGCGGACTCGACGAGGGAACGGGGCTTGACGCTTATTCCGCTCTCGCTGTACTTCAAGGATGGGCGGGCCAAGGTCGAACTGGCGCTGGCACGGGGCAAGCGCACCTACGACAAGCGTCATGCCCTGGCCGAGCGGGACGCCGCCAGGGAGGTTGACCGTGCTTTGCGGCGCCGGAGATAGCGAAGTGGCGGATGGTGCAGCACACGCGTAGTCGCGGTGCACATGCCGCCGCCTCTCGCGCTCCGAGGCCTGGGCCCCCGCGGCCCGGGCCGCCGGCGCGAGGAACCCGGGCCAGGGGGGCCGGGGACGGGGCTCAACCAGTCGGGGGAAGCAAGGTGGCAGGACTGCCGCGAGCCATGCTCGGCAAGATCGCTGCCGTGGTGGCGGTCACGGGCATCCTGGGCTTCGGCCTGATCCGCGGGGGCGGCTCATCGGCCGAGCCGGCCGTCCAGTCGTTCTTGCTGGCGTGGGAGAACGGGCAGTACAAGACGGCGGCCGCAATGACGACCGGTCCGCCCGCCGCGGTGGCCGATGCCCTGGCCGGGGCCTACCGCCAGCTGGACGCGGCCGACCTGGTGATGCAGATGGGCCGGATTGCCCAGCACGGGTCCGCCGCCACCGTGGCCTTTCACGCCTCCGTGGACCTGGGCAGCGGCGGCCTGCGCTGGACCTACCGCGGCAGTTTCTACATGCGGCGGACGAGCGCGGGCTGGAAGGTGCTCTGGGACCCGTCGGTGATCGCGCCGGGCCTGCGGCCGGGCGACCGGCTGGCCGTCCTGACGACCATGCCCCGGCGCGCCCAGATCCTCGACTCGGCCGGGACCCCGCTGGCCATCCCCGCGCCCGTCTATGTGCTCGGCGTCCGGCCCGACAGCCTCGCGGACCCGCTGAGGACGGCCGACGCACTGAGCCATGTCACCGGACTGGACGCCAACCAGGTCTACGGCCAGATCATCGCGGCGCCGTCCAAGGGCTTCCTGGGCCTGGTCAGGCTGCCGCCGGCGGCCTACGCCCGGATGCACCGCAGGCTCAGCCGGGTGCCCGGGCTGGTCGTGGTGCGGCGGACCGAGCGCCTGTTTAACAACATCGCACCGGCGGTCGCCGGGTCGGTCGGCACGGAGACCGCGCTCGTGCTGCGTCAGCAAGGCGTGCCGTACCGGCCGGGCGACACCGTCGGACTGTCCGGCCTGGAGGCGGCCTACCAGCGCGGGCTGACCGGGTCCCCCACCACCGAGGTGGTCTTGCAGGACGCGGGCGGCCACCGGGTCGCGGTGCTCCAGCACTGGGGCGGAAGCCCGGGGCTGCCGGTGCGGACGACGATCGACCAGCGCGTGCAGTCCGCCGCCGATAACGCGCTGGCCGGGGTGCCCGGCTCTGCGGCCATCGTGGCCATCCAGCCCGGTACCGGCCGGATCCTCGCGGTTGCCGAGCACGCGGTTCGCGGCATGCCCGCGGTCAGCCCGCTGGCGGGGCGTTACGCGCCGGGCCAGGCCTTCACGATCGTCTCGACCGCGGCGCTGCTGCAAAGCGGCTTCAACACCAGCAGCCCCGTCCCCTGCAAGGCGGAGAACAGCATCGGCGGCCGCCGCTTCTCGAACCAGCCAGCCGAACTCGGCCTCGGCTCCGCGCCGCCGTTCTCCGTAGACTTCGCCCACGCGTGCGGGACGGCGTTCGCCGGGCTCTCCGAGCAACTGAACGCCAAGGACCTGTCGGTCGCCGCCAGAGGCTTCGGCATCGGCGCCAGCTGGCAGCTCAAGGTGGCCAGCTACGCCGGCACCATCGGGAGCCCGGTGGGATACGGGCAGGTCGCTGCCACCTCCATCGGCGCCGGCCAGGTCCAGGTCAGCCCGCTGGATATGGCCCTGGCCGCCGGGCTGGTGCGGTCCGGGACCTGGCATGCACCCGCCCTGGTGACCGGGCCGTCCGATCCGAGCTCGGCGCCGACCAAGCCGTTCAGTGCCCGGATCGTCACGTCCCTGCGCGCCCTCATGCGCGCTACCGTGACCAGGGGCGCGGGAGCAGCGGCTAACGTTCCCGGCGGCCGGGTCTTCGGGCAGGTCGGAAACTCCGCCCTCGGGTCCGGACCGGGCGGCCTGCGATCCACCTGGTTTGTCGGCTATCAGGGGAACATCGCGTTCGCGGTCGTTGAGTTCGCCAAGTCCACCAATGTCTCAGCTGCTCCGCTGGCCGGCCAGTTCCTGCGAGACATCCAAGGCTGAGCATGACTCGCCGGTTACCTGCTTTTTGACAACGGCGAGCAACCTTCTGACCGCATAGCGACGTCCTTCTTAGTGACTGGGGTGCCGCTTGGGGGGTTGCGGCCCAGTCGTGGTGAGAAGCCGGGCCTCATCTCGGGGGAGGCCCGGGCTGGGCCGGCTCCGACCCTGCCGGTCGACCCCCGTGGGCGCATCTGAGGCCACCGCCAGCGCCCACGGGGGCCTCATCACCTCTGTTGGATGCCCGGTGGGGTCCGCGCTCTGCGGATGACCCGCCGGGCGTTCTGCACTCCGGGCGGCGTTATATCTCTGTTTGCGGCATAGGGTCCGGCATCGAGTGAGCGCCTGACGTCGGGCCGCCGGGCACGCGGGCGCCGGGCATAATCGCGCCGCCTGCGCCGTTGGACCCTCTGGAGCGCATCCGGTAACATGCTCTGTACAACTCAACAGGGGGTGACAGGCTTCGACTTCGGTAGTTGATCCAGGGGAAGCGGGCCGAGGGTTGCGATGCCTACCTCGTAAATCCAGATGTCGCAAACCAATAACTGCCAATTCACAGCGCAGTCGCTCCGCCCTTTCGCTCGCGGCCTAATAACCGCTAGCAGAGGGTAGGAGCTGTCAGCCCGGGAGCTCCTCCGGCCCGGTGTCTGGCATCAGCTAGGAGGATCTACCGTCTAGCCCGGTCGCGGGGCTAGGCGGGACACCAAACAGCGACTGAGCCCGTCGGCAGCTTGCCTGCGTGACTGCCGGGGCCGAGAAAAGCACAGCGGGCTGCGCCCGGAGAAGCCCTGGTGATGTACTGAAGGACGCGGGTTCGATTCCCGCCACCTCCACCACGAGAGCGGTATCCGCCTCGGACCACGGGTCCGGGCGGATGCCGCTCTTTTTGGCTTCCGCTGCCATGGCCGGGTTTGCACTGTCGTCTGCAGGCGTGACACTTATGGGGTGGATCGCAGTGATCGGCTCCGCGCGCTGGCCAGGGAACTGCGGGCGGCCGCTCCGGGTCCCCGCAGCGCGGCCTGGCTGGCCGACCGCTTCGGGATCAGCGTCCGCACCGTGGAGCGGGACCTGGAGACGCTCCGGCAGTCGGGGCTGCCGATCAGCTCGCAGGCCGGCCGGGACGGTGGCTGGGCCCTGGAAAGTGGCTGGGCCCTGGACCGTGACGACACCCAGCCGCCGTTATCCCTGACTCCGGCCGAGGCGCTGGCCGTCATTAGCGCATTGCGAGCGGCGGCCGGGTCGCCCTTCGCCGAGGCCGGCCGCTCGGCGTCACTCAAGATCCTGGCCACGCNGCCGGCCGACGTGCGGCAGCGGGAGGAGCTGCTGGAGGCGCGGGCGCACCGCAGCGGCCAGCCAGCGGGCAGGGCCGGCCGGCTGGTCGCGGCCGCCATCGAGCAGCAGCGGGTCCTGCACCTGGTGTACGCCGACGGCCAGGGGGCGCTCACCGAGCGGGACGTCGAGCCGCTCGGCCTGCTGTCCGGACCGAACGGCTGGTCTCTGCTGGCCTGGTGCCGGCTGCGGCACGGGATCCGCGGCTTCCTGCTGGCGCGCATCCGCGCCGCTCGGTTGCTCACCGAACACGCCCCCGGACTGGCCCGCGCGGAGCTGAGGGAGCTGGCCGGCCGGGACAGCTAAGGGCTCGCCTGGTCGCGGCCGGCGGGCCGGATGCGGCCGGCGATCCGCAGGACGAGGCGGCGGCCGCCCGGCCGGATAGCGATCAGCGTGGCCAGGCAGATGGCGGCGAGCAGCGCGTACGGGACGAGGTCGGAGGTGGCCTGGGCAATCGCCCCGCTCGCGGTCGCGGCCAGGGCCTGGCCGCTGGCCCAGGCCAGGTTGCCCAGGCCGAAGGCCAGGCCCTGGTTCAGCCCCAGGCGGTGCGCGCCGCCGCTGAGCATCGCGGCCGCGGGGGCGAACAGCGTGCCAAACGTCGGCATGCCGACCACCAGGATGACGACGAGCCACGCCAGGGAGGCGACCGTCGGGGCCAGCAGGCTGACGACCACCGTGGCCACCAGCGACAGCTGCACCGGGACGAGCGCGCCGCGCCGGTCAGACAGCCGGCCAGCCAGCGGCGACAGGCCGCCCTCGACCGCGGCCGAGGCCAGGAAGGTCCCGCCGATCACCGCAGCGCTGGCGCCGAGGGCCCCCAGGCGCAGCGGGGCCAGCACGTCCAGGACCCCGAAGGCCAGGCCCGGCAGCATCGTGAGCCACATTCCCCCGGCGACCTCCCGGTTCCGCAGCGCGGGGAGTGCCGCGCGCAGGCCCTGGGCCTGCGCGCCATGCGGCCGTGGCACCGCGAAGGCCGCCGCGATCAGGATCGCGCCGGCCACGGCCGCCGCGGAGAAGGCCGGCCCGGTACCGGTCCGGCTGGCCACCGCGCCGATGACCGGCCCGAGCAGCGCCCCGCCGACTGCGGCGCCGAGCGCCGTGCCCAGCATCTCGCCGCGTCGCTCCGGCGGGGCCACCGTGGCCAGCCAGGACAGGCCCGCCGCCCAGGTGCACGCCCCGCCGATGCCCTGGATGAACCGCGCGGCGTCCAGGACGCCCTCGGCCGTAGCCCAGCCGAAGACCAGCGTGGAGGCGCTCATCAGCGTCAGCCCGGCCACGACGACCACCCGGCAGCCCAGCCGCGAGGTCAGCACGCCGCCGGGCAGCGCGCCCAGCAGCGTGCCGAGCGGATAGCTGGCTACCAGCAGGCCCGCCCCCGCCTTCGACAGGCCTGCGGCGTGCACGTAGTGCGGCAGCAGGGGGGTCAGCGCGGTGAAGAAGACCGTGTCCACCATCACCAGGACGCACACGAAGACGAGCAGGGCGCGGACCCGGCGCGACAGGGCGACCTTCGGGGGGCGGCCCGGCGGCGCGGACAGGTCTTGCTCGCGTCGCTCCCGTCCCATCCAGCTGACCCCCGCTCACCGTCCGCTAACCCCGGTGTCAGCCGACGGTGAGGGAGGCTACCCGGCTGCGGCGGCCGGGGCACCGCCGGCCCGACTTGTCCGCGCCGCGGCGGCCGGGCGCCGCCGGGCCCGGCTTGTCTGCGGGTGGCCTACTCCTGGTCGTCG
>JGI20205J14842_1000266_pt1 | contig 13391 bp, 8 predicted proteins | sample NGESurshal092012_2_FD_14842 | JGI IMG/M metagenome (IMG submission 14842) | reverse complement strand
AGCAGATAAAGGTAACATGGACGAAGTGAAAGCAATTGCAAATGATATTAAAGAGAATGAACAAAAAATAAATCATCATGGAAAACGTGCCGGTGATATTGTAAAAAGAATGTTGCAACACTCACGCAAAAGCACAGGTGTAAAAGAACCGACGGACATCAATGCTTTAGCAGATGAATTTTTTCGATTAAGTTATCAAGGATTAAGAGCAAAAGACAAATCTTTTAATGCAACGATGAGGACAGATTTTGACGAAAGTATTGGGAAAATAAATATTATTCCACAGGATATTGGAAGGGTATTATTAAATCTTTTCAACAATGCTTTCTACGCAGTAAGCGATAGGCAAAAAGCAGGAGGCAAAGAGTACGAACCAACAGTTTCAGTAACAACAAAGAAATCCGGAAATAACGTAATCATTACCGTCAGTGATAACGGAAATGGTATTCCACAAAAAATAGTTGATAAAATATTTCAACCATTTTTTACCACCAAACCAACAGGTAGTGGAACGGGATTGGGATTGAGTTTGAGTTATGATATTGTGAAGGCGCATGGCGGGGAATTGAAAGTAGAAACCTTATCTGCCGAAGCGGCAGCGCAGGCAGAAAAAGAAGGAGAAGCCCGGCCGGATGACCACAGCCTGAACGGCTCAGTTGGGCAGACGGTCGGACTGGGGAGTGAGTTTATTATTCAATTACCTTTTGTCTGAATTAAGATTTTCATGATGGTAAGATTAGTAGGATTAAGGAAACAATCCTGGTAATGCTTAAATCTTATAAATCATGGTTCAGACAATTTATGATATAGCGAAAAGCTCATGAAGGTGTTTTGATAGCTATCTGGATAAAAGTAGAGACAGAAGAAGGAGAAAATAGTAAATTTATCATTCAATTACCGGTTTAATAAATAAATTTTCCTAAATCTATAATGTGTTTTTATGAAAAAAAATATTTTTAATGAGGATGCTAAACAATCAGTTTTTAAAAGAATTGATTCTATTAAAGCTGACACCAGGCCCGAATGGGGGAAACTAAACGCTACTCAAATGGTAAGACATCTTTTTGAGGCCAACCGAATGGCCCTCGGCGAAATTCCTATGCCGGATAGAAGCACTCTTATAAGTCGCACTTTAATTAAAAGGATGTTCCTGGGCAACATTAAACCTCCGGGAAGAAAAAAAGGCAACGTTCATACTTTTCCTGAAATAGACATAGTCGAAAAAAAGATTGCGGTAGAAGATTTGGAATCAGAAAAAAAGAAGTACAAAGAGATCGTAGAAAGAATAATCAATACAGAATCTTTGGCAAACACTCATACACTATTTGGAAAAATGAGCAGGACGGATTGGGGCTATTTAATTTATGCACATGCAGATTATCACCTAACACAATTTAATAGTTGAATAACATTACCGAAAAAAGAAAATTGCTGGAAGAGCAGTTTGCAAGCGCAAATGACGACATTTCTAAAGTTGACCTTTTGAATTCTTTTGCTTTTGAAATAAGACATACCAACAGTTCTTTATCTATTCAAAAAAGCCTTCAGGCTGCTGAACTTTCTGAGAAAGTAAACTATCATAAAGGATTAGCCTCTGCTTTTCTAAATAAAGGTTTCGGTGAAATGGTACAGGCCGATTATGCAAATGCTTTTCAAACCTTACAAAAAGCAGCAGGAATATTTGAGGCAATAAATGATGATGCCGGCCAGGCTCATGCTTTCTATAACATTGGTGTGGTATATAGTAGAATCGCTGAATACAATCTTTCTTTTGAGTCGTTTCAAAAAAGTTTGGGCATTCGTCATTCCCTTGGAAATGAAAAAGGAGAAGCGGTTTGCATATCACAAATTGCTTACATATATGACAAGTTCGGAAATGTTGAGGAGGCTTACGATTATTATACAAAATGTTTGGCGATACAAAGAAGAATTGACGACAAGCCGGCTATTGCTCTAACGCTTATGGGTATTGGAATTCTTAAACAAAAACGCCACGAATATGAAGATGCTGAGCGCGATTTGCTTGAAAGCCTGTCTATAAGGGATACCATAGGTGAAACACATGGCTCCCTGGTTTCTATGAACTACCTGGCTGAATTTTATTTAGAAAGGAATCAACTTGAGAAAGCTAAAAATTATTTATTTGCTGCAATTGAAAAAGCAAAAAAAGAAATACCTCCATTTCCCGCCAATCTGTGCCGGTTGTATACCAGTGTAGTGAAAGTTTTCACTCAGTCGGGAAATTATGGCGAAGCCATAATTCATTCAGAAATGGCATTGAAAATAGCTAAAGAAAATAATCTTAAGTACCAGGTATATGATATTTATTTAGCATTAACGAATCTATACAGGCAAAAAGGAGATTTTGAACTTGCTTTGGCATCGTATGAAAAATACCATCTTGCAAAAGAGGAAACAATAAATTTGAAAGCTAGTACACAACTAAAGAACCTGCAGCTTTCAAACCAGATTGAGGACGAAAAGAAAAAAGCAGAAATTCATGCTCAGCATAACAAAGAACTTGAAAAAGCTTATGACCAGTTAAAAGCCACACAGGCCCAATTGATACAAAGTGAAAAGATGGCTTCACTTGGAGAAGTCACCGCTGGTATTGCACATGAAATACAAAACCCTTTGAACTTCGTGAATAATTTTTCAGATCTAAATAAAGAGTTGCTTATTGAAATGAAGGATGAAATGAATAAAGGAAATATTGATGATGCAAACGCAATTGCAAATGATGTAATAGAAAACGAACAAAAAATAAATCACCACGGTAAACGAGCCGGAGATATTGTAAAAGGTATGTTGCAACATTCACGAACCAGTGCAGGCAAAAAGGAACCCACCAATATCAACTCCCTGGCTGATGAATACCTGCATTTGTCTTATCATGGCCTGAGAGCTAAGGATAAAACTTTTAATGCTGAAATGATAACTGATTTTGATACAACTATTGGGAAAATAAATATCGTTCCGCAGGATATTGGAAGAGTGCTACTCAATTTATATAACAATGCATTTTACGAAGTAAACGAGAAAGCAAAGCTATCAGCTAACAGCTATCACCCAACAGTTTCAGTAATGACTAAGAGATTAGATAATAGTATAACCATTACCGTTAGTGATAATGGAGGTGGTATTTCACAGAACATTGCTAATAAAATTTTTCAGCCATTTTTTACCACCAAACCTACAGGAAGTGGAACAGGGTTGGGATTAAGTTTGAGTTATGATATTGTGAAAGCACATGGGGGAGAAATAAAAGTGGAAGGCAATGAAGGAGAAGCCCGCCCGCTTGACCGATCTGATCATTCAAGCGGGGATGCCCTGGTCGGACAGGGAAGTAAGTTTATTATAGTGCTGCCGATATCTTGAACTGATAAAACAGGGATCAGGCAAGTTTTTAAAGATTAAAATAAAAGAAAATAAATTTTAAATTCATTATCTAAATTTACTAACTGAAAAAAGAACGAAACCAAATATTAGCTTCAATCGTACCTTAAAAAAATTAATTATTTATTTATGAATCATCCTAGGCACGATATATCGCGCACTAAATTCCAGTTAGAAAGATTTCTTTTTTTCACTGATGCTGTCTTTGCGATTTGTATTACGCTTTTGGTAATCGAGATAAAGGTGCCCAACCGCGATGAATTGCATATTTATACTGATGCTGCTTTGTGGAATTATCTTTCTCATAATTCCCTGAAATTTTTTGGATTTCTTATAAGTTTTGGCATCATCGGTCACTACTGGTCAGTACATCACCGCATATTCGGATACGTAATCAATTATACGACTTCATTAATTTGGATAAATCTTGCTTTTCTTTTTTCTGTAGTGTTGTTACCTTTTAGTTCCGGTCTACTGGGAGAATATGGCTCCGATACCAACATGCTTCTTCCTTATGCAGTGTATGTAGCCAATATGTGTTTTACCGGTTTTATGAATTGCTGGTTGTGGTTATACGTAAGCAATCCGAAACGCAATTTACTTACTCATAAAATATCCGGGGCCAGGATACAGCTTGGATTATACAGAAGTCTGATGATTCCGATAGTATTTCTTATATCACTTTTAGTATCCTTTTTTCTTCCGTTGGTTTCGCGTTTTATTCCGGTTATCATACCTATTATTTTGCACTGGGGAATGAAAGGATTGGAGAGAAGAGCCGATCTGAAAGATAAAGATGAACGTAACATGAGTAGCAGAATTACAATGGAATAAAAATATCTCTGACATTTCTTACAAAAAGTCCACAGGATAAGGGACTGAATGTGGAAACAAAAAAAATGAGAGGAGACCATGTGTAATTCCATTACCAATTGCCTGACATTGTAAAAGTATTTTCAGGATTCCTGATAGCGCTATCGGGTTAAAAGCGGAAACCGGGTTTGGTGCCGAAGTTTCTTATGCCAAGAAAGATCATTCGTTTACTGAATTAGTTATAGACCGTCTAATATAGAATCATATAAATACTTTAATCCTATAAAAAAGTTTTCAGCCAGATTAAATGGATAAAAAGAAAATAGGTTCCATTCCTAAAAAGAGAATAATAAATAATATTTCTGTTTTGTTACAAAAAAAAATTAGATATTTGTTTGACCTAACTAATTAAAAGATACCTGACTTATTAAAAGAATTTTTAAAACAATGAAAAAGATATCTTTTATTATTTGCCTGGTAATTATTTCTGCATGTCCAAAGTTATCTTTCGGACAGGATACACAAATAAAAGGGTTTATTGACTTTTATACTACTTATGCCGCTAATAAAGTTTCTTTTGGATTTGATGAGCAGGATCTTTTTATCACTTCTGTGCTCAGTAACAAAATTTCCTTCCTTGGAGAAAGCGTTTTTAAATTTAATCCTTCTTCCGCTACTGATTTTTCTGTTAGCGTTGAAAGAGCAATTATTTATTACAACTTAAAAGGAAATAATAATTTAGTATTTGGAAAAGTACACACACCCATAAATTATTGGAACGANACCTATCATCATGGCAGGGTCTTTTATCCAACAATTGAAAGGCCATTATTATTTGCAGCTGATATAATTCCCTTGCATACTGTAGGCATAGGTTTTAAGGGAACTGATTTAGGGAATATCAAATTTGGATACGACCTTTTTATTGGCAATGGGATTGGTTCTACCGAAATATTAGATAATGATAAATATAAATCTATAACAGCGGCAGTTCATATAATACCTGTTGGTAAATTAAGACTTGGAATTTCCTGGTACAATGATGTTGTTTCCAAAGGCGCTAATGTAGAGGGTAAAATTATTAACTGGAAAGTGAATCAGAATTTATTCACGGCTTCAGTTTCACAATTTGGAAAAAAATTTGAAGTATTGGCAGAAAGCACAGCAGGGATAAACCATACGGATACTACAGGTTCCAGGACAACTTTTGCTTCTTACATATACGCAGGTTATAAGGTGAAAGACAAAATAATTCCTTACATACGTTTTGATGACCTGCATTACCAAAATGGAGAGATATATTATAACAAAAACAACACTACTTCAATAGTTGCTGGCATCAGATATGAAATCAATTATTTAGCAGTTTTAAAAATTGAATATCAATATCAGCATTCTGAACTCTTTAATAACACCAATAAAGTAACAGCACAATTTGCAATAGGATTTTAATATGAAAAAGCAAACACATAAATACAAAATTCCGGTGCTGCTTTCAGGCAAGGTATTTTTATTGGTTGTATGTATGCTTTTAGTGAGTATGGTATCAAAATCTCAACAATCAACTTTAGTTGCGATTGGCAATAGTTCTGATGTACCAAACGATTTAGCCTTATCCGAATTGAAATCTATACTTATGGGTGAAAAACAACGGTGGAAAAATGGAGATAGAATTCTTATCGCCCTGATGAAAACAAATACACCGCTTGGAAAAACGACCTCTTCTAAAATTTATGATATGACCGGGGATGAATTAAATAAATTCTGGCTGGCATTAGTGTTTCAGGGAAAGGCTCAAGCTCCTAAATTTTTCAGTTCAACAGAAGAATTAAAGAATTTTGTTGCCCAGAATCGGGGAGCAATAGGAATTTTAGATAAGCCCATCACGGATTCTGAAATAAAGTTTATTAGGATTGACGGGCAACAATCATTCTAAAAACAGAGTGGTAATTGTTTTGATGTAGTTACAAGGCTTTCTCAATTTATTTTAAAAATCCTAAATGCAGATAAACCTTAAAACAAAGATTTGGTTCACGATATGTTTTATTGTGCTCATGTTTTCTTTTTTTACGCTCTTTTATTTCCCCAACCAACAGGGGAAACTTTTAATTAATGATTATAATAAAGAAATTCAAAATCTTGCTAATACAGTTGCCTTAGGAGTAAAAATTGCTATAACCGAACAAAATTTTGAAGGTGTACAAACTGCAATTGAATTCGTAAAAGATGATCCCCGCCTGCAGTTTGTAAGCATGATTCAATATGATACTGTCTGGAAAAGTGATCATAGCAATTACAAGATAAATAAAACAATCTTTAAAACATTTCCTGAGAATCAACATCCCAGCCCGGAAACCACTTCCAATGATTCAATAATTGTAAAAGAAGCACCTTTCAAAACTGATATGATGACAGGCGCAATAATGCTTGGTTTCAATACAAAAGAAATCGTTGAAAGCAAAGAAAAAATAAAAATTGCTTCAATTATTGTAAGCAGTATTATCTTTTTTATTGGGATTTTTATTGGGTTTGTACTTGCCAGAAATATTTCAGTTCCCGTTTTGGCATTAAGAGACGCAGCAAACCGCGTTGGCGAAGGAGATTTGAACCAGAAAGTAAAACACATGTCCAACGATGAAATCGGCGAATTGGGAAAAGCATTCAATAAGATGGTTGACGATCTCTCGAAAACAAGAAAAGAACTTAATGAAAAGAATCTGCAGCTTTCTTCTACGATCACCAAGTTGAACAATACTTTGGATGAATTAAAAAATACACATTTACAACTCATACAATCAGAAAAAATGGCAAGCCTGGGAGAACTTACGGCTGGTATTGCTCACGAGATACAAAACCCATTAAATTTTGTGAATAATTTTTCTGAAGTTAATACCGAATTAATTGCAGAAATGAAACAGGAAATTGACAATGAGAATTATGAAGAAGCAAAAAAAATTGCAAATGAAATTACTGATAATGAGACAAAAATAAATCATCATGGTAAGCGAGCGGATGCTATTGTAAAAAACATGCTTCAACATTCAAGGAAAAGTACAGGCCAAAAACAATTAACAAATATAAATGTATTAGCCTCTGAATATTTACGATTGAGTTATCAGGGATTAAGGGCAAAAGATATAGGATTTAATGCAACCATACAGACTATTTTTGACGGATCAATTGGCAACATAAATATCGTTCCGCAAGATATAGGTAGAGTGTTTTTGAATGTATTTAACAATGCATTTTATGCCCTTAACGAAAAAAGAAAAACAACAACAGGGAACTACCAACCTACGGTTTTGGTGCAAACAAAAAAAACAGGTGAGATAGTTGAAATCAGGATAAAGGATAACGGCAATGGCATTCCTGAAAAAATTTTAGAAAAAATCTTTCAGCCTTTTTTCACCACAAAGCCTACAGGTGAAGGAACCGGATTGGGTTTATCTTTAAGTTATGATATTGTGAAAGCGCATAGAGGAGAAATATATGTGGAGAGCAAAGAATCCCAGCCGCCTGCCCAATCTGATCATTCAGACAGAGATGACCGGTTCGAACAGGGTGAAGGGAGTGTTTTCATTATTCAATTACCTGTAACCTGAATACCGGGTGTATGCCACTTATGAAAATTATGAGATTTTTTTTACCCTATTTATTTTTAAAATTATGTTTCAAACAAATTATGATATTATAAAATTAAAAGAACAGGAATCTGTATTTCTACCGGTTTTATGAATTGCTGGCTGTGGTTATACGTAAGCAATCCGAAACGCAATTTATTTACACATAAAATATCCGGAGCCAGGATACAACTTGGATTATACAGAAGCCTGATGATACCGGTAGTATTTCTAATATCATTCTTAATTTCTTTTTTCTTCCTTTGGTTTCTCGTTTTATTCCGGTTATCATACCAATTATTTTTCATTGGGGAATGAAAGGATTGGAGAGAAGTGACGATCTGAAAGATAAAGATGAACGTAACATTAGTAGCAGAATTACAATGGAGTGAAAATATCTAGGCCCTTACTAAGTGGTCAACCAAATAATGTATGAAATTATGAATACTTAATATTTCTGAACTTTCTGACTAATAAAAAAACTATCCAATTCAAAATTACTAACTAAACTCTTTTTCGTTAATTTGTGCCATTAAAAAATCATTCAAAATTATGTGTGGAATTGTTGGATACATTGGCCCAAGAGAAGCTTATCCCATTATTATTACAGGATTGAAAAGACAGGAATACCGCGGATATGACAGCACTGGTATTGCATTAATCAATGAAAACGGGTTAGAGGTTTTTAAGAAAAAAGGGAAAGTGGCTGAATTGGAGCTGTCTCTTTTAGGGAAACCTGTAAATGCACATATCGGAATCGGGCATACCCGATGGGCAACACATGGTGAACCAAGCGACGTAAATGCACATCCCCATAAAAGTAATAACGAAAAGCTGGCTATAATTCACAATGGTATCATTGAAAATTATGCGCAGCTTAAATCAGAATTAATTAAAAAAGGATATTCTTTCAAAAGTGAAACCGACACTGAAGTGCTGGTAAATTTTATTGAAGATATTCAAAAAAATACGCAAAGTTCTTTGGAAGAAGCAGTAAGAATTGCCTTAAAACGGGTTTCCGGGGCTTATGTTATCCTGCTGCTTGATGAGGATAATCCTGATACCATTATTGCTGCGCGAAAAGGAAGTCCGCTAGTGATTGGTATAGGTAAAGATGAACACTTTCTTGGCTCGGATGCCACGCCCATGCTGGAATACACAAAAGAAGTCGTATATGTAAATGACTATGAAATCGCAATCATCAAAGCGGGGGAACTCATTCTCAAAAACCTGGGAAACGAAAGGCAAATGCCTTATATCAGCAAATTGGATATAGAACTGGCAGCGATAGAAAAAGGTGGTTATGATCATTTCATGCTAAAAGAAATTTATGAACAACCCACAACTATTTATGATTGCTTACGGGGAAGGTTAGACGCAGAAAAAGGAACCATCACCATGAAGGGAATCCAGGATCATATTGAAGCGCTGATACATGCGCCGAGGTATATTATTATTGCCTGCGGCACCAGCTGGCATGCTGCTTTGGAAGCTGAATATATTATTGAGGAATTGTGCCGCATTCCTGTGGAAGTGGAATACGCATCAGAGTTTCGTTACAGGAATCCTATCATTAATAAAGGCGATGTAATTATTGCTGTGTCGCAAAGTGGCGAAACTGCAGATACTTTGGTAGCTATTGAAAAAGCAAAAGAACAAGGTGCATTTATTTTTGGAATTGTAAACGTGGTTGGCTCTTCTATCTCACGCGCATCACACGCCGGCGCATACACGCATGCGGGCCCTGAGATTGGGGTGGCCTCCACAAAGGCATTTACTGCACAGTTAGCAGTTTTGATGATGATTGCTTTAAAAATTGCGAAAGAAAAAGGAACTATTGAAAATTCAAGGTATATGGAACTTTTGGTAGAATTGGAAAATATTCCTGAAAAAGTGGATGCCATATTAAAGAACGGAGATCTGTTGAAACCAATTGCCGAAAAATATAAGGACGCGGGCAATGCACTTTACCTGGGCAGAGGATACAATTTCCCTATCGCTCTGGAAGGTGCTTTGAAGCTCAAAGAAATCTCTTACATCCATGCTGAAGGATATCCCGCTGCAGAAATGAAACACGGTCCCATTGCATTAGTTGATAAAAACCTTCCCGTAGTTTTTGTAGCGACAAAAGATGAATACCACGCCAAAATTGTAAGCAACATCCAGGAAATAAAAGCTCGAAAGGGAAAAGTGATCGCTATTATTACCGAAGGCGATGATCTGATACCCTCAATGGCGGATGATGTATTTGCAGTACCAACTGCAAATGAAATTATTGCGCCACTTTTAAGTGTTGTTCCACTTCAGCTACTCTCCTATTATATTGGCGTTGCAAAAGGATGTGATGTAGATAAACCGAGGAATTTGGCTAAGTCGGTAACGGTGGAATGATTATTTATTAGTATAAAATAAATTCCGATGTTTTAATCTTTCAGTTTTTTCTTTGCTACCCTTACTCTTTTATTTCTTATTTAAGCAGTAAAAGAAGAAATATCCCGGATTTTTATTTGTCATTTTTTGATGACTCTTCTAATTCCGGTAAACCAACTTTTTTAGAGGATTTTTGTTTTCATCATGAAAATATTTCCAGGGATGATCTCGTCCATTCAGACAAAATAAAGTCCATTTTAAAAAAAACCCTAAAAAAATACAATAGATAAAAATGTACTGCGTTTTATAGATTAGATATCCAAAATCTATAAAATCCAACATTTGAAAAACCTAATTTCATTGGTAATAATGGTACTATGTGCCCACTTTACCGCTATCTGTTCCCCTCATATATCAACTGATAGTTCTGATTTTGCTCAAATAAGATCTAATTTATATATTGTGTCTCCGGATGGATCTACTGTTTTAATGGACGGAAATCTTACTCAGTATAGTTCAGCATACAGTAATGCTTTGGACGGTATGGATGCCAGAAAATTAAGCAATCCTTCAGAGAATTGGGGTTTGCTGAGAAATAATACAGTTTATGTGATTGAAAGAAGGCATACCATTGAAGGCAATGATTCTATATTTTTTAAAATGTGGAACATGCGTATCATAACTTACCGGGTTGAATTTGTAACTACGAATCTGAACGCTCCCCACAGGCAGGGAATATTGGAGGATAAATACCTAAATACTACCACACATATTGACCTGAATGGAACTACGGATGTTGACTTTTCAGTAACTTCTGATCCTGATTCAAAGGCTACAGACAGGTTCAGGATCATTTTTTCCGATAGTGTTCCTGAAGCAACACCACTTCCGCATTTAACAGCTCTCGGTGCATTTGAAAGCAATAATCAAATACAACTAATCTGGCAAACAGAAAATGAAAATAATTTGTTGCAGTTTGAAATTGAAAAATCATTAGATAAGATCAATTTTATAAAACTAAATACTTTAAAGGCCTTCAATACCATTAATTCCTATCATTGGGTAGATGCAAATCCCCGAACAGGAAATAATTATTACCGTATCGCCAGCGTAGATATCAACGGAAACGTATCCTACAGTAATATTATGACAGTAAATCATGAAAACGGAAATCCGGGTATTAGAGTTTATCCCAATCCGGCTTCAACATATAATTTCAACCTGCAAATGGTAAACCAGCAGCCAGGTAATTACGAGATTAAACTTTTCAATTCAACAGGACAGCTATTTATGACAAAAAGCATTCAGTATTCCGGTGGAAGTACTGTAGAGAAATTACAACCGCAACAAAATATTCCTCCCGGTATATATCGGCTTGAGATAAAAATGCCTGGGAATTTGACTAAAGTTATCAATGTAGTCTTTTAGGAATATGGGAAAATTGGTTAAAGACAGAAAAGAGGAAATTCTCAATGATGAGTAATTCCATGAGCAAAGGATGGATCTCCTTGGTAGTCTAATAAATTAAATACAAAATTCTTTTTTGGAAAAATGATTGCTAAGGAAAGTTTACTTTTGTTATATAAATACGTTTTAAATTATACATGATGTAAAAATTGTGGTAATCATTCATAAGCAATGATTACGAATTACTTATGAAAAATAAATTATCCTTTATAAATTGTACTTAAGAGAATAGAAATCTCATAAAAATCCCTTCTTTAAAAATTCTTTTGCTATTCTCACTCCAGAAAAAAACTTTCAAAACATTTGGATTCATCAAAATCTTATATATTTTTGTATTTCCAAAGCAAGCAAACTGCTAAGGATTACCCCCCAAAGATCCTCCGAAATACCCCAAACTAATATTCTAAAATTACCTTTTCCGCATTCCTTTGTTTAAAGCCGTTGTCTTACAATCTATTCTTTTGTTGGCCGCTTTAACTTAACTCAAAACCTAAAGGAATGAAACAATTTACCACTCTTCTGTTAGCTGCAATATGCCTGTTCAGCTTTCAAATTTCATCGGCTCAAACCGGAACATCAAATAGCGGTCCCAACTTATTAGGTGCCCGGGGTACTTTCAGTGTTCCATATATCACGGTAAATACATCTGCTGATGCCTGCCTGCAATCAGGCACCAATACCTACAACCCAATAGGTAATGTAGGAAATAAACTGAATGGTTGTTCAAGCACAAGTGGAAATATATTTCCTTGTTCCGATTATACTTATACTGCGGTTACCAAAGGGATGGAACCTGAGTTTACTTATTCAATATTAAAAGTGATGGGCGATAATAGCGGTTCCAACTGCATCCACGCCCCTATCTGGCAAGCTGCCGACCATACAGGTGACGGTGGTTATTTTCTTGCTGTAAATGGTGCACCGGATATTACTAAATCGCCAATTTTTTACCAGATAAAATCGATCCCTGTATGTACAGGTTCTACCTATGAATTTTCTGCCTGGGTTATCAACATGATGCCTCCGGGTGGTGATTCTGCTGCTGCTCCTGACATTTCCTTCGTAGTTAATGGAAATGATACTATTGCAACTTCAGGTCACATTCCTTACGATCGCCAATGGCACAAAGTGGGTGGTAAATTTATTTCTACTACTTCTACAGTTGATTTAAAGGTGGTGAATTCAACATTTGTTGCTAATGGCAATGATCTTGGTCTTGACGATATCTCTATTAATGTTGTTCAGTCGCAGGTTAGTGTTACTGGCCCTGCCTATACAACAGAAGGGAATACAGTTACTCCGGTATTTACTGTAACTGACCCATCCAGCACAAATACTTTTTACAAATTACAGGTGAGTACAGACGGTTCAGTATCTTTTTCAGATTTGCAAACAGGAACGCTTACTTATACAAATGGTGTAGCCACATTTAGTTATGATATCACAAACGCTTCTACCGATCTTACACAGCCAAATGCAAACGGTAATATTTACAGACTGGTTGTTGCTACTACAAGTGATAACCTGGCTAACCCTTCTTGTAATTACTTTAATGACTATAAACTTGTTGTGGTTGCCGCTGGACCGGCTCCCGTACAATTAGTTTCATTTAATGGTACCTATTCTAATGGAGTTGCTAATCTTAACTGGCAAACAAGCCAGGAAATAAATAACAATCGTTTTGAATTGTATAGAAGTTTTGATGGCAATGATTTTGAACTGACC
>JGI20205J14842_1000263_pt1 | contig 13462 bp, 16 predicted proteins | sample NGESurshal092012_2_FD_14842 | JGI IMG/M metagenome (IMG submission 14842) | reverse complement strand
CCACATCACCTGCCTAAGCAGAACGGCGCGTCCGCGCCGGGACCGGCAGCCGCCGGTCCCGGTCCGCGGACGGTCATACGGGTTCTCAGGGGTGGACCGGACCGCTCGGGCCCTTGTCGAGGCGCAGCGACTGCATGATGGCGAACGTGGACGTCATCGTGAACGCCTCGATATCCGCGGCGGCCAGCACGCCGGTGTACTTGGCGATCACGGGCGCGGCCGCGCGCTCGGTGACGGTATCGAGGTGCGCCTTCACGCCAGCCCAGAAGTTCTCCCCGTACCGCATGTAATAAGGCACTGGGTTGACGCTCGCCAGCGCCTCCCTGGAGCTGGCCTCGATGTCCGCGATGTACTGCTGGTGCAGGGCGACGTCGTCGCGGGTGGCGAGCCTCCCGAGGTGCCCGCAGATGAAGTGCGTCCACGGGTACGCCAGGGCGATGTCCGGGGCCTGCATGTACCCCTGCACGTCCTCGCTGAGGTTGAGGTTGTAGATCGGCACCCAGCCGGCGTTGACGACGTCGATGAGCATCAGGGTGTCGTGGCCGGGGAAATGGATGTAAATGTTGTCCGGCGAGTGGTTGGAGCCGTGCCAGGACAATTCGACGCGCTCTCCGCCTACCTCCAGCGTGTACTTGTCGGCGAAGGTCACGTCGGGCCCTGGCCGGGCCGGGTCGTTGTCCCGGAGCAGAAGCCGGCGGGTCTCCTTGTGCCCGATCCGGACGACATTCTCGAACAGCGAGGCGGCCCCGCCGTGGTCGGCGTGGTGATGGGAGTAAACCAGGTGCGTCACGGTGTTGCTGACGCCCTCCGCGGCGGCGATCTCGTCGACAGCCCGCCGCAGGTTATGGCCGATGCTGGGGGGTGCGTCGAACAGCACCACGCCGTCGCGAGTGGCCAGGAACGCTGACTGGTATACCCCGTCGGTGACCCAGTACAGATTCCGCTCCACCCGCCCGACGTAGTATCCCTGCTCGTTCAGAGCGGGACCGAGCGCCGAACGCGGGACGGGTGCGTAGTCGGGCAGTTCGTCGGCACTGCCCGTACCGGCAGCTGATGTTGTCACGGCATCTCCCTCGCAACTAGGGCACGTCCCCTGACGGCCGTGCGCTTCGCGTCATGCCCACACTCCCCAACTGCCAGGTGAGAAGGCATCGCCGGATCATGGTGATTCGGACACGGCCCGCGCCTGGCCGGGCTGCTAGGCGCCGTATACCGGCAGGATCGCCCCGCTCACCGGCGCGGCAGCGTCGCTGACCAGGAACGCGATCACTCCGGCGATCGCCTCGGGTGCCACCGCGTGCGCTATCACGTCGGCTGGGAGCGAAGCCCGGTTGGACGCGGTGTCGATCAGCTGCGGCGCCACTGCGTTCACCCGGATCCCGTCAGGCCGGAGCTCGAGGTCGAGGGTGCGCGTCAGGTGCACGAGCGCCGCCTTGCTCACGCTGTAGGCCGCCATGCCGCTGGCAGGCTCCAGGCCTGGCCGGGCGGTCACATGGACGATGGCACCCGAACCCTGCCGTCGCATGTGCGGCGCCACTGCCTGGCTCAGCCACAACGCGGGTCCGAGATTGACGTCGAGCATGAGCCTCAACGTCTCGGGAGTCGTGGCGAGCGCGTCGCCCGGGCGGAACGCTCCGACTGCGTTCACCAGCACGCCGGGGGGCCCGACCTCGGCCGCTATCCGGTCGATGAGCCGTGTCACCGCGCCGGGATCGGCGGGATCGGCTGCTTCTCTGTGCACGGCGTCGCGCAGATCGCTCATCGCGTGCTCGTTCCGGTCAAGCGCCACCACCGTGAGTCCTCTGGCTGCGAGCGCCGCGGTGGTCGCGTGCCCGAGCGCGCCGCCCGCGCCGGCGACGACTGCTACCGTTGCCTGGCTCATGCCGTCCCCCCTGCAATCTCGACGAATTCCGCCAGCATCCCGTCCGGGTCACGGGCGAGAAGGCTGTTGCCTGCCCCGAGGGAGCCTCTGGTCGTCCAGCCCGACTCTGCTAGCTGCGCCCGGGTGTCCGCCAGGGAGTCCACGAACGCGGTTGCCCGCAGATCCCGCACTGATGCCAGCGCGTCCACTATGCCGCTGATGACCGACAGGCCCGCAAAGACAGTGACCGTGAGGTCCCGTTCCGGGATGGTGAACTCGTGCGCCGGTGGTATGCCCAGCAGGAGCTGATACCCCCGGACAGCAGCATCGTGGTCCGTGCTGTGCGCGACGGCCGAGATCCTGGAGACGCTCATGATGAACTCGGCTTGCTCGCGGCACGGTATGAGTAGACCAGGCTGCCGCTGGCTAAGCTGCCCGGGGACACCGCCACCCTCGCACCGGGCCGCCCGAACTCGGCGACGTCGTTCTCCTGGATGTCGCGGAACTGGACGGTGAGCCCCCGGGGCGCCCTCGATGTCTTTGTCCTCGGCGATTTTGTAGGCCCGCCGGACGATCTGTTCGCTGTCCAGCGCGATATCACGTGTCACGGCATCTCCTTGGTCGTGGCTCGTCCGGCCGACGTGCAGTTCGCCGACGTGCCGAGGATTGCCACCTCACAGGTGAACGGTCGTCACCGGATCCTGGTGATTACCCGCGGGCTGCCTGCGACGGAGCCGCGCCCCGCAGGGACAGCGGGAGCCGGAGCTTCCTCGAACGCGGCCGAGAACAGGTGGGCGGTCGCCAGACTGCGGTAAGGCCGCCATTTCTCGGCGATCGCCAGGACCTCTTCCTGCGCAGGCAGGTGGTCGAGGCGGTAAACAGTGCCGACAGCCTTGCGAAGAGCAAGGTCACCTGGCAGGACTACGTCCTCGCGGCCCAGCGCGATGATGAGGGCGCCTTGCGCCGTCCGCGGGCCAATCCCAGGGATCTCGGTCAGTACCGCAATGAGCTCGTCGTCTGGCATAGTCGCCAGCGCCTTCGGGTCAAGCCGCCCGTCCGACAGGCGCTCGGCCAGATCGCGGATTGAGCTGATCTTCCGCCAGGACAGCCCTGCGTCGCGAAGCCTCGCCGGATCAGTGCCTAGCACGTCGGAGGCCGACGGGAGATGGCCACCGAAGCGTGTCCATCGGGGGGCAGCTCAGTCATCCACCGCCGCGGGTCGAAATCCGGCCGGGCAGCTATGACCCTGGCCAGTACCGGGTCAGCTCTGCGCAGCTGGGCCCTTGCCTTCTCCAGCCAATCGGCGCCGCCGATTCCTGCCTGGCCTCCCCTACTTGACGTAGCCATCCTCGCGGTTACTCCTTCCGCAGGCGATCGGTGAGGACGATCTCCGCCACATCTGCGACGGTGGCCTGACGAGCCCAGTCGCGCTGAAGCTCGCAAGCCAGCGACACCCAGCTGATCGGCTGACCGCCTGCCTGGACCACGCGCTCAAGGCCGGCGCGGTGTGCCTCGACCGAGGTTCCGCCGATCGCATCGACGACCGGGTACACCTCGTATCCCTCGCGCATCGCGTCGAGAGCGGTAAAGGCCATGCAGACCTCGGTCCAGAGAGCGCAGAAGATCAGCTTCCTGCGGCCGGTCGCCCGGACGGACTCTAGGAACTCGGTGTCTTCCCACGAGTTCACTGTCGTCCGGTCGAGCGGTTTGTCGTTCTCGAGCAGACCCGCTAGTTCGGGAATCGTCGGCTGTCCCTGGCCGGAGGCGACATTGACAGTGGAGTGCACGACGGGTACGCCGAAGGTTTTGATCGTCCTGACCGTCGATACGGCGTTCTTGACGAGTAGGTCGTGATCCATCGAGCGGACGCTGGCCACCTGGGCCGGCTGATAGTCGATCAGGAGCAGCGCCGCGTTCTGCGGGGTGATGAGACGATCTGCGAGCGGGTCGCGGATGGGTGCACTGGTCATGTGACCATCACTTTCTCGGTTAGGTGATCTGGCCCCGAGGTTAGGGATCTTCACGGTGAGCAGGCGTCACCGCGTTCCGACGATCTCCCCTCGGGGGGGAGCTGGCGGATCTCGAGCAGGTCAAGGCCAAGCGCTTCGATCTCAGCCAGGACGCCATATAGTCCGGGCTGGTCCAGCACGCCGGTCAGGACTGTCTCCGGGCCCTGCCGCTGCCATGCCATGGCCGGAAACGCGGAAAGCAAAGTGGCGCCGAGATGGCCGTTAATCCTGATCATGTACCTGGCCGATGCAGGGTCCATGCGGTTATGGTCCGGCGCAGGCAGGTGAGTCCGCATCGCCAGGATCTGGTGACGCCGACGCCCGAATGACGTAACGCGGAGCAGCCAGGCGTTGCGCTAGTCACCGTCCGGGCACGTAACCTGGCTAGATGCTGAGCGGCGGACGGCGGCAGGCCAGCGCGCCGGGGATCGGGTTCAGGCGTGGCGTTTAGGGCAAGCACCCCGAAGCCAGCCCAGGCAGCTCCGCGGCTGATTCAGCGCGGAGAGCTTGTCGCGTCCCTGGATCGCGCGACGGCAGCGAAGGTAACGCTTATCTCAGCGCCCGCAGGCAGCGGCAAGACCTCGCTGCTGCGGGCCTGGGCAGATGGTCCGGGTCAGCCGTACCGGCTGGCAGTCGTGCAGGTGCGGCGCGATCAGCAGGACTCCCAGCAGTTCTGGCTGGCCGTCCTCAGCGCGATCCGGCAGGCGTCGGGCACGACCGGCGAAGGCGGACAGCTGGCAGCGACACCCGACTTCAATGAAGCGGCCATCGCCGACAGAGTTCTGTCGGAGCTCGCCGCGCATCACGACCGCACCTTCCTGGTCATCGATGATCTGCACGAGCTGACCTCGGCAGAAGCGTTCATGCAGCTGACCCGGCTGCTGCAGAAGCTCCCCCAGCACGTGCACGCGATCCTCGCAACACGGCGTGATCTGCCCCTGCGGTTGCACAAGCTCCGTCTCGCCGGCGAGCTGGCAGACATCCGCGCGGCAGACTTGCGTTTCACGCAGCGCGAGACCCGCCAGTTCCTGGAGGCTTCGGGCATCGTGTTGTCGGAGGCCGGGGTCGCCAGGCTGCACCAGCGCGCCGAAGGCTGGGCTGCCGGCCTGCGGCTGGCGGCGATGTCACTGGCGAGCAGCCCGGACCCGGAGAGATTTGTCGCGGAGTTCTCTGGCAGCAGCCGTACTGTGGCCGAGTACTTGCTCGCCGAAATGCTGGAATGCCAGCCGCCCGGGGTCCAGCAGCTTCTTCTGCGCACTGCCCTGCTCGACCGGGTCAACGGCGAGCTGGCGGATCTGCTGACTGGTCACCCCGGCTCCGAACGCATCCTCCTCGATCTCGAAGACGCCAACGCGTTTGTCGTATCGCTCGATCCGGCCCGGACCTGGTTCCGCTATCACCACCTCTTCGCCGACATGCTCCGCCTTGAGCTGCGCCGGAGGCTCCCCGAAGAACTGCCGGCCCTGCACCGGCTCGCCGCGAAGTGGCTGATCGGGCACGGCGAGATCGTTGACGCCATCCGGCATACTCAGGCCGCGGGTGACTGGTCCGACGCGGCGCGGCTGCTCGCCGACCATTCGTTCGGCCTGACGCTTGACGGACAAGCGCAGACCATCGAGTCCCTGTTGCGCGCGTTCCCGCCCGCTGCCGTCACCCAGGGCCCGGATCTCCCGCTCGCGCGGGCAACCAGCGATCTTGCCCGGGGACGCCTGGACGAGGCTGCCGCCCACCTGACAGTGGCCGAAGCCTCGATCGCTGCAACTCCGGTAGACCGCAAGCACCGGCTCGAAGTGGCGACCGCGGCGCTGAGACTGTCGCTGGCGCGGAAGCGCGGCCACCTGGCGGGGGTAATCGAGCAGGTCAGGTTCCTTGCCTCGCCGATAACCGGGCAGTCTGACGAGGACATCGCACTCGACAGTGACCTGCGCGCGGTGGCGCTCATGAATCTCGGAATCGTCGAAGCGTGGTCGCTGGGGAACCAGGACAGCCAGCGGCACCTGCACGAGGGCGCCGATCTTGCGCGGAGGATCGGACGTCCGTACCTCGAAGTGGCCTGCCTGGCTGAGCTCGCCTTCGCATCGAAGATCGAGCCCTTCGCAACTACCCGGCGGCGGTGCCGGGAGGCGATAGCCCTCGCCGAGCAGCATGGCTGGGGCGCGGAGCCGGTCATCGCGCCGGCACTGGTGAACCTCGCAGGCGCTCTCATCTGGGCGGGTGAATTCGACGAGGCCGATTACTGGCTGCGGCGCGCCGCCCGCGCCCTGGAGACAGACACCGGGCCCCCTATGAGGCTGTTGCTGCACCTGGGCATGGGCATGCTGCTGTCCGGCCGGCGCAGGCAGCGCGAGGCGCTCGCGGAATACAGCGCGGCCGAGTACCTGCAGGCGAAGCTGGAAGGCTCGCACGCTCTGGCGCGTCAGCTGACCAGCTGGAGGCTGGCCACCCAGGCCCGGCTCGGGCAGCTCAGCGAGGCCCGGGCGTCGCTGGCAGCACTCGATGCCGACCTGGCAGCCTCCGGCGAGATCGGCAACGCCCGCACGGCCATCTGCCTCGCCGAGGGCAGCCCGGACGCCGCTCTCGCCGCGGTCCAGGATGTCCTGAACGGGATCGCCCCGGCCATCGGCTACGTGACAGTCGTGGAGGCACACCTCCTGGCAGCGCTCGCGCACCGCGAACTCGGCGATCACCGTGCTGCCGCCGCGGCCGCCGAGCGCGCACTGGCCCTGGCGGAGGCGGACCGGCTCGTGCTGCCGTTCGCGATGACGGGCTCACTCGAGATCCTCGAGGCCATGCCGCGGCATGAGACGGCGCACGCGGCCCTGCTGACCGACATCCTCGACGTCATCCGCGGATCATCCATAGCGCCGAGCGATGAGCCTTCACTGGCGCAGGTCGAGCAACTCAGCCGGAGCGAGCTGCGGGTGCTGCGGTATCTCCCGACGAACCTGTCCCGGCCGGAGATCGCCAGGGAGCTATCAGTCTCGGTGAACACCGTCAACACCCACATCCGCAACATCTACGCCAAGCTCCAGGCGCAGGATCGTTCCTCGGCAGTACAGCGCGCACGAGAGATGCGGCTGCTCTCGGCTGGCCTGAACAGCTAACCGCCGGCCGGACATCGCCGAGCGACCAGCCCTGCCGAGGCACAATCACCAGAACCAGGTGACAGCCGGTCACCCGGCTGCTGCCTAGCGTTGGCTGGAACGATTCCAGCCACGGGAGGCGATGACGCTAATTTAGTGACCAGTCACGAACAGCGTGGCGGCACTGCGGTCCGCAGCGACCTTGCTCGGAGACGAACTGGCGCCGTACGCCGTGCGCGTTGCGAGCATTACCGTCGCGGGGGGCATCGCCGAAGACACTCCCTTCAGCCCCGCCCGCATCGCAGACGCCTACTGGAGGATTGCGCGGTCCGAAGGCGCCTGGCAGAGCGAATTCCGGTTCGAGGGGACATGATCAACAAGGCCCCTGACCTTTCGGGCACTCCGCCGCTCCGCGCCGCCACAGGTGCCGACGCACGGGGCCTGGTCCGCTCCCTCCTCACCGGCGGCGCCGAGGTATACAACAACACCTCCCAGACACTCGAAGCCATCGGCGTCGCCGACGACATCGAACGGTCCGGCCGCTACCAGCCACTCCGGCTGCGGCTGTACCGGATGGACCGGGAAATGCAGGAGCGCGAGATGCGCACCCCGGCCGCGTCACCCGACTACGTCGTCGGCAGCGTGCACGCGCTAACCGAAGGCGGATCGCTGCTCATCGCGTCCGCCAGCGGCAGCCAGCTGGCCCGCTCGTGTCGGGTGCGGGGCATGTGATCCTGGTCATCGGGGCCCAGAAGATCGTCCCCGATGTCGCGACCGGGATGCGGCGTATCTATGAATACTGCTACCCGCTCGAGGATGCCCGGGCCCGGCGAGCCTACGGAGTGCCCAGCGGAGCGAACAACATCCTCATCATCAACAAGGCGATCACCCCCGGCCGGGTCACCGCGATCATCGTCAGCGAGCGCCTCGGCTTCTGATCACCTTCATGGTGCCAGTGCCGCCAGCAGGGTGGGCGGGTCGTAGCCGCCGGGGTGCACCACGCCGTCGATGAACAGGGTCGGCGTGCCGAGCACCTGGCCCGAGGCCAGGCCGCTGTCGGCGTCGCGCTGGATCCGCTCCAGCACGGTCCTGCTGGCCCGGTCGCGGTCGAATGCCGCCACGTCCAGCCCGAGCTGGGCGGCGTACCCGCGCAGGTGGCCGTCCTCGAGCGCCTTCTGCCGGTGGAAGAGCAGCTCGTGCATGTCCCAGAACCGGCCCTGCCGTGCGGCGGCCTCAGCCGCGGCCGCCGCGGCGAGGGCGTGCGGGTGAATGCGGGTCAGCGGGAAATGCCGGAACGCGAACCGCACGTTCCTCCCGAGCTGCTGTTCTACCTGCTCGATCGCATGGAACGCCTGCCGCGAGTACGGGCACTCGTAATCGGCGTACTCGATGATCAGGCGGCCGGCAGGTGAGCCGCGGACGTGATCGACCTTCTCATCCAGCGGCGCCAGGGCGAACTGGCGGTCGTGCGGTACCGCGTTGAGGGTCATGGGCGGCCTCCTGGGTGCTGCGGGCAGATCCGGCTGGCTCGGCGGCTTAGAAGCCGACCTGCTGGCGGATGAGGACGATGTGGATGCGGCCGGGCAGTTCCTGGTGAATCTCGAGGATCTTCCCGACCTGGCTGTGCTGCCCGTAAGCGGCCTGCGCGCGGGCGTCTTCCAGCGGCAGGCTGTGCTGATAGACGCGCTCATGCGCCGCTTCCAGCGTAGGCACGAGCTTCTGCGCGCCGACGACGAAGATGACATTGGCGGCGCCCCAGGCGTAGGAGGCCAGCTGGCTGCCTGACGCCGAGGCAATGACCAGGGTGCCATCGCGGGTCACCGCGTGCACGCTGCCCAGGGCGTAGTCTGGCTGGCCGCCGATCGCCTTCATTTCCTGCGCCTGGGTCGCGAAGTCGAGGGCGAACATCTTGTTCCGCGCCGACTCCCACCGGCCGCCGCCATCGTTGATCGCATCCGCGATCCCGGTCTCGGCCAGCGTCACCGAGGTGTTGGTCATCACCGACGAGCCCTCCGGGATGCGGGCAAGCACCGCCTGGCGCGCGGCATCGAGATCACTGACGACCTCGACACTGAGCCCGTGCTCCTCCAGCGCCACGACGGTCGCCTGCAGCGCGTGTTCATCCGGCAGCGTGGTAAATCGGTCAGGGACGGCAGTCGTGCTCATTTGCTAGTCCTTCTTAATGCAGCTAGCTGGCTAGTCGAGTGCCCCGAAGCTACTGGGCATCAAGGTGAGCGACCGTCACCTGGTTCCGGTGATTTCGCGGACCAGAGTCTCGCAGACCGGTGAATCACCTGGATCAGATGAGGATTGCTCACCGGCCTAGTCAGAAGAATGCGGACTGGCCGTCAAGTACTCATTACCCGGGAGGTCTCACCCGGTCGACACCGCCACGTCGGGGCTGAGCTGGGCGGCGTACCCGAGCAGATCGCCGTTTCGAGCGCCTTCCGCAGGTGGAACAGTAACTCGCGCATGTCCCAGAACCGGCTCTGCAGCGCACCGCCTCAGCTGCGGCAGCGGCGGCGGGCGGGCGGATGCTGGTCAACGGAAATGTCCGAACGCGTCGTGCGTCGCGCCGTATCAGCTTCGTTAAGCGCCGTACGCGGGGAGTATCGCTCCGCTGACCGGCGCGGCACCGTCGCTGACCAGGAATGCGATCAGGCTGGCGATCGTCTCCGGCGCGACCGCGTGCGCCATCGCCTCTTCCGGGAACGTGGCCCGGTTGGCGGGGGGTGTCGAGCAGCTGGGGCGCGACCGCGTTCACCCGGATCCCGTGCGGGCGGAGCTCAACGTCGAGGATGCGTGTCAGGTGGACGAGAGCGGCCTTGCTCGCGCTGTAGGCGGCCATACCGCTGGATGGCTCGATCCCCGGGCGGGCGGTTACGTGCACGATGGCACCTGAGCCCTGCCACTGAATGTGCGGCGCTACCGCCTGGCTCAGCCACAGCGCGGGTCCCAGGTTGACGTTGATCATGAGCCGCAGCGTCTCGGGAGTCGTGGTGAGCGCGTCTCCCGGGCGGAACGCGCCGATGGTGTTCACCAGCACGTCAGGGGGCCCAACCTCGCCGGCGATCCGGCCGATGAAGCTTTTCGCTGCGGCGGGGTCGGTGGTGTCGGCTACCTCGCGGCCGACACCGTCGGGGGGTTCACGCAAGGCATGCTCGTTCCGGTCGACGGCCACGAGGCCCCGCCGCATGATCCGCACCAGCCGACGGCCCTCATCATCATCAATCTCACGCACACGCAGGCGATCTGCCACCGGCCCAGTCTGCCGGAAAGCCGCCCGCCGGAACGGCAGGGCAAACGGGATCTGCTATGGCACTAGCTCGCAGCGCGTGATCCATCGAGCGGCCCGCGGCGAGCTGAGCGGGCTGGTAGTCGATGAGCGGAACGCTGCATTCTGCGGAGTGATGAGGTGGTCGGCGAGCGTTCCACGCGGGGCGCTGGTCATGGGAGCGGCGCCTTCTCGTAGCGGGGTTCGGTGCGCCCGAAACTAGCGGCCATCACGGTGAGCCGGTGTCACCTGATCCTGGTGATTCGCAGTCCGGGTGAGCTGCCAGACCTCGAGCACGTCCAGGCCGAGCCCCTCGATCTCTGCGAGCACGCCGTATAGTGCCGACCGGTCCAGTAGCCCGATGAGCACGGCGTGCGCGCTGTGCCGCCGGTCTGCCCAGGCGCGCTCTCACCGGCACGCGTAGCAGCGCAATCCAGGGCGGACGGCAAAGGCTGGCCGGAACCAGCACATTCACGCCTGTCCGAGGTCGATCGGTTCGGCGGTGCTCCGGTCGCGCGAGTCACCGTGATCTGGTGATGCCTGCTCACCTGCCTGGCGGCAAGCCTGGTAGTGGCTCGCCTCCCGGCAGGAAATTTCAGCAGCGGATTGACATGGGCGAGCGAGCCCGGGAGCGCTGCCAGACCAACCCAACCGAAGGGAGATCCTCCGTGAGCACCGAGCAGCGAGAGAACCTCGAAGCAGTCCTGCGGCAGTCAGCCTTCCCCGCCGGCAGCGACGTAAGCGAACAGCGGCGACAGCTCCGAGAGCTGCTGTCAGCGCAGCCGCTGCCCGCCGAGGTGACCGTGACCGCAGCCGAACTGGGCGGCGTCCCGACCGCCGAGATCACAGTCGACGGAATCGAACCTCGCCACGTTGTTCTTTACTTCCATGGCGGGGTGTACGTGATGGGGGACGCCTTCCTCGCCGCTGACCTGGCCTCGCAGGTCGGCCGGCGGGCCGACGCCAAGGTGTTCTCCGTCGACTACCGGCTCGCCCCCGAGCACCCGTATCCGGCCGCGGTCGATGACGCGCTGGCCGCCTACGAAGCCCTCCTGCGCAACGGCACAGCCCCTTCGGACATCGCCTTCGCGGGAGAGTCCGCCGGCGGCGGGCTCGCCATCGCCACCCTGGTCAACGCCCGAGATCACGGGCTGCCCCTGCCAGCCGCGGCCTTCGTCATGTCACCGTATGCTGATCTCACCCTGGCCGGGACGACCATGGAAACCAGGCGCGAGGTCGACCCGCTGCTCAGCCGGGAAAACCTCCAACCCCGGATCACCGACTATACGTCGGGACAAGACGCCGCTCTCGGCCTCATCAGCCCCATATTCGCCGACCTGTCCGGCCTGCCGCCCCTGATCATCCAGGCCGGAACTCACGAGGTTCTCCTCGACGACGCCCTCCGCCTCGCGCAACGAGCCGCCACCGCCGACGTCGAGGTCACCCTCGACATCACCCCCCGGGTGCCCCACGTCTTCCAGGCCTATTACCCCATCCTCGACGAAGCAGCCACGGCGCTGGACCGAGCCGGACAGCTCCTGTCGGCGCACCTCGCCAGCGCAGCACGCGTCACCGCATAGCAAAAGGCAGAACGCAAGGGATGACGGACTCGAGGTCGGCTCCGAGGATCCGCCGGAGCCGACCATCCAATATGCCGATCGCCCCGAGCCCCTTGAGTCGGCCTTTGGGCCAGACCTCAGATTAGACGTACGCTGGCAAATCGGGAGCTCACATGGCACAGCCAGTCGCTTCACCAGGTCCCCGGGATATGCAGGGCCACCCGACGGCGGCTGCGGACCGGCGCTGGGTGATCCTGGTCGTGGTTTCTGTCGCACAGCTGATGGTGGTGCTGGACTCCACGATCGTGAACATCGCGTTGCCGTCGGCGCAGCAGGCGCTGGGGTTCGCCAACAGTGACCGGCAGTGGGTGGTGACGAGCTACGCCCTGGCCTTCGGCAGCCTGCTGCTGGTGGGCGGCCGGCTCGGCGACATGTACAGCCGCAAGTGGGTCTTGATCACTGGCCTGATCGGATTCGCCGTCGCCTCCGCGATCGGGGGCGCCGCCGTATCGTTCGTGATGCTGGTGGCGGCCCGGGCGCTGCAGGGCGCCTTCGGTGCCATCCTCGCGCCAGCCGCGCTGGGTACCCTGGTCAGCACGTTCCGGGACCCGCGTGAGCGGCGCCGGGCCTTCGCTGTCTTCGGCTCGGTCGCCGTCGGCGGCGGCGCTGTGGGCCTGATCCTTGGCGGGGTGCTCACCCAGTACTTGTCCTGGCGCTACACGCTGTTCGTCAACCTGATCTTCGCCGCGATAGCAGTGGCGGGCGCCCTGGCTTACATCCGCAGCAGCCGCCCTGCCACCCCGCCGCGGATGGACTGGCCTGGCGCCGTGCTGGCCTGCACCGGGCTGTTCCTCATCGTTTTTGGCTTCTCCCACGCCGAGACGGCCGGCTGGACCGCCACGCTGACCCTCGGCTCCCTGGTCCTCGGCGCAGTCCTGCTCGCCGCGTTCGTCGTCGCCGAACAGCGATCCAGTCACCCGCTGCTGCCGCTGCGGGTCATCCTTGACCGCACCCGGGGCGGCTCCTACGTCGCGGTCGGCATCACCGGAATTGCGCTCTTCGGCATTTTCCTGTTCCTCACCTTCTATATGCAGCAGGTCAAGGGATACAGCCCGCTGACCACCGGGCTGCTGTTCCTGCCGCTGGTCGCCGGGATCCTGATTGCCTCCACCTTGTACAGCGCCCTGCCCACGGTCGGCCCCCGCCCGCTGGTCACCGCGGGCATGCTGCTGGGCGCCGGCGGGACCGCCTACCTGGCCCAGCTCACCGTGACCTCCAGTTACCTCGGAGGTGTGCTTCCCGCCCTGCTCATCATGGGCCTTGGCTTCGGCATGATCTTCGCGTCGGCTGTCAACTCGGCCACGGCCGGCGTCCCGCGCCAGGACTCCGGCGTGGCCTCGGCGCTAGTCAACACGATGCAGCAGGTTGGCGGATCGATCGGCATCGCCGTCCTCAGCACTATCGCGGCGAGCGAGACGACCAGCTACCTCCTCGCCCACCACATAAGCCCGCAGGCACCAGCGATCGCGGCGACCCACGGCTATACCTTGGCCTTCACGATCTCGGCCGCACTGTTCGGGCTCGGCGCGATCCTTGCGATCCTCATGCTGCCCTCACGGAAGCGGCTTGAAGAACTCACCAGCGAAGCCTCGGCCCTCATCCCCGAGCCGGAGCCA
>JGI20205J14842_1000262_pt1 | contig 13474 bp, 10 predicted proteins | sample NGESurshal092012_2_FD_14842 | JGI IMG/M metagenome (IMG submission 14842) | reverse complement strand
GCAGCAGAAGAACCCCGCCTGACTGAGTCTTTCGGGCAGGAAATAAACCAGATTCCTGTTTCAGAAAATCAAGTTGCAGAAGAAGAAAAGAAAGAAGATTTTTATAAAGGCGAAAAACAAAATGAAATAGCAGAAGAGAATATTTCCCCTGCAGCAGAAGAACCCCGCCTGACTGAGTCTTTCGGGCAAGAAATAAACCAGATTCCTGTTTCGGAAAATGAAATTGCAGGAGAAGAAAAGAATGAGGATTCTTATGAAGGCGAAAATCAAAACCATATTTCTAAAGAAAATATTCCTGCGGCAACAGAAGAACCCCGCCTGACTGAGTCTTTCGGGCAGGAAATAAACCAGATTCCTGTTTCAGAAAATCAGGTTACAGAAGAAGAAAAGAAAGAATATGATTCAAACAGTATAAAAGAAGATGAAGAATTAATTGCATTTGAACCACTTCACACAGTAGATTATTTTGCATCACAGGGAATAAAAATTTCTGAGGAAGATCTGGAAAATGACCATCTTGGCAAGCAGGTAAAAAGCTTTACTGCGTGGCTAAAAAGTATGAAAAGGCTTCATCCGGGGCAATTACCTGAACAAAATGAAGTAATTGAAAAAATAATCCAGGCGTCGGCGGAGGCTTCCAACCAAAATGCAAATGTGCTAACAGAAGCCATGGCAGAGGTTTTGATAAAACAAAACAAAAGGGGAAAGGCCATAGAAATGTATGAAAAATTAAGTTTGATGAATCCCTCCAAAAGTGCGTACTTTGCAGCCAAAATTGAAAGTTTAAAAATCATTTAATATGTTACTTCTTTTCGGAATTCTTATTATTTTATCATCCATCATCCTTGGTGTTATTGTGCTGATTCAAAATCCTAAAGGCGGAGGTTTATCCTCATCACTTGGAGGATTTAGTAATCAGCTAATGGGTGTAAAACAAACTACAGATGTACTTGAAAAAGGGACCTGGCTTTTTGCGGCAATTATTGGTGTATTATGCCTTACCTCTACTTTGTTTATACCAAAATCGGGTGGAGTGAACTCGAGAGATAATCTGATCAACCAGGCACCGGTAGGAACTCCATTGGCACCACAACAAAATACTACAGCGCCGTTGTCTGCGCCACAGACACAAGCTCCGGCGCCCCAAAAATAATTAATCAAAAAATACATGACCCTGTCCCTGAAAAAGGCAGGGTTTTTTATTAATCCTTTAATTTTACTGATGTCCAAAAGATTTATATTCATTATGAATTTCAAATCTGTCCTATGAAACCCAAAAAAATCATTTTATATTTCCTGCTGGTCGTTCTTTTTGTAATTGTCTTTTGCGCATGGAACATTTTTGGTCCTGTAGCCAATAATCCTGAAAAAAAATATTTATATATCAAAACAGGAGCTAATTACCAGGATGTAAAAGACAGTTTACTTGCCAATAAAATTATCACAGGAAATTTTTGGTTTGATAAGATTGCCACCTACGCTGACTATCCACAAAAGGTAAAAGCTGGTAAATATAAAATTCCTGATGGTATGAGTTTGTATCATCTTGTAAAAATGCTTTATAATGGAAAGCAGGTTCCCGTGAATTTAATAATTACAAAATTGAGAACTAAAGAAGATCTTGCCAAAAAGATTGCATCAGATTTTGAAACAGATTCACTTACTGCAATTAATTTTTTGAATAATACCGACTCGCTGCAGAAATATGACGTGGACAGTAATACTGTGATGACGGATGTAATCCCAAACACTTATACGTACACGTGGAACACTCCGATGAAAAAAATATTTTCAAAATTGTATGAAGAAGAGCAAAAGTTTTGGGATAAAGACAGGCTGGAAAAAGCACAGTCGCATGCTCTTTCCCCGAAGCAGGTTTACATTCTTGCTTCCATTGTAGAAGAAGAAACCAACAAGCAGGATGATAAAGGGAAAATTGCAAGTGTATATATTAACCGCCTGAGAAAAGGAATGAAACTTGCTGCCGACCCTACTGTGAAATTTGCCTTAAAAGATTTTAGCTTAAAAAGAATTTATCACAAACATCTTGAAACAGTATCACCATACAATACTTATCTGAATGCCGGTCTGCCACCTGGGCCTATTTGCACTCCTTCCATTAAAACTATTGATGCAGTGTTAGATGCCCCTGAAACAGATTATTTATTCTTTGTAGCACGATCCGATTTTTCCGGCTATTCTGATTTTGCATCTGATTATAAGGAACACCAAATTAACGCAAAAGCCTATCAGCAGGCATTAGATAGTTTAATAAAATCAAAACAACAAAATCAATAAGGTTAAATAGTTTAAATTCAATTTTTAAAAACAGCAAATAAATAAGCAGCCACCATCACAACGGATCTTTAAATTACATGGAAAGTTTTGAAAAAAAAAGCGCATACATATTTAATTATTCATCCGGTAAATTACTTTAAAAAGAAGAGTAAAATATGGGCGCCTCCTGGTTTCCAGGGAATGACTTTAAATGCTGTATTAAAAAACTTATTTAAAGATTTTAATCTCCCCGACTTTACTGAAAAAGCCTCTGCTATTTCCTATAATTTTATAATGTCGGTGCCTACTTCTTGCCTGTTTCTTTTTACATTGATTCCAAATCTTCCTTTTATTTCAAAGAAAGCATTGAAAATCCAGTTGCACGGGCTCATACACGATATCATTCCCTCTAAAACCTATAATACCGGCCTGATACAATTTGTAGATAGTTTTATAAATGGATCTAAAATTGGATTGATCTCATTCACATTTATCCTTTCACTTTTTTTTGCTTCCGGCGCTGTCATGGGTTTAATGCGTTCGTTTAACAAAAACCATATTGGTTTTCAAAAGATGAAAGGTTTAAAGACAAGACTGGAAGCTATTAAATTAACTATAATGTTGTTTGGATTATTATTAGTCTGTCTTATTTTGTTGCTGCTGCAGAGAAATATTCTTTATTGGTTAGGTATAAAAGATATACACTTAAGGAACCTGATTCTTTATGGAAAATGGATCTTCATTATTGGATTAATTTTTTATTCTTATGCTTTTATATACAGATATGCGCCCTCTACCATGAGGAGATGGAAACTCGTTTCGCCAGGAGCCGTAATAGCCACTTTTTTGAGTATTTTAGTTACACTGGCATTTATGGCTTTTGTGAATAATTTTGGAAGATATAATTTGTTGTATGGCTCCATTGGAACTGTTATGGTGATAATGATCATGATATTCTTAAATTCAATTGCGGTAATGATTGGTTTTGAACTGAACCTTAGTATCAATACTTTAAAAACCATCGCTGAAGAGAAGGAGGGTGGAGGTTCAGTAAACAAATAAATAAGAGAGAATTTATAATCAATAAGAATTGGAAAAAAGGAATTTGGTTGATAGTTAAAAAATGAATTTTTCATCAACTTAGAAATACCAACTTTTAAACTTCGCTATTTCTCGCGACTGTTACAGGTTGGGCAAGGATTCATAAACACCCTGTTTACTTTCACAAATCGGGGGATGAAATACGAATTCATATCTGAAATAATGACTCCCCTGCTTTCTGAAGCATGAATAAATTGCACGACACCATTGTTATTTTCAGTAATGATTCCCAGGTGGCCTACCACGCCGCTTTTCTCATTATGCCCCGTGAATAATATCAGGTCACCTGGTTTGCTGTCTTCTATGGGAATTTCTTTGCCAGCATTGGTAAAATCTACAGAAATACGCGGAACCGAAATGTTGAAATGATTAAAAACATAATTGATAAATCCGGAACAATCGAAACCTCTTTCTTTGACCATAGAACCATAGGTATATTTTATTCCAATGAGTGTTTTTGCGAATGCGACCAAATCGTCTGCTGCAATATTCTTTGTATCAATTTTACGTTCGGGAACTTTATTTTTGATAACTACAATGCTGCGTATATAGGGGCTTTTGGGTTCTTCAGGCTTGCTTATTTTACGTGAAGTGCTGCAGCCCGCCAGGAGTAAAATGGAAATAATTCCCAAAAAAAGTAAAATCGTTTTCATATGTTTTAAAATAGGTACTAAATCCGGGGTCCTGAAAGCTGCAGGATTAAAATCGAAGTCAAATATCCATAAAATTTAACCACTAATCGAATTGCATTCTTCCAATTTTTGTGCTTTGCTCATTCTAAAGTAATTTTGCACCGTTTATTTAAACAATTTTTTTAATAAAAAATTTATATTCAATATGGTTTATGACGTTATAGTTTTAGGTAGTGGGCCCGGTGGTTACCCGGCAGCGATCAGGGCATCTCAATTAGGGAAAAAAGTAGCCATTGTAGAACGTGAAAGCCTTGGTGGCATTTGCCTCAACTGGGGATGTATTCCTACTAAAGCCTTGTTAAAAAGCGCACAGGTAATGGAATATGCAAAGCATTCTGCAGATTATGGAATTGAAGTAAGTGATGCAAAACCAAATTTTGGCAATGTGATCAAACGAAGCCGTGGCGTAGCCGACAAAATGAATAAAGGCGTTACTTTTTTAATGAAGAAAAACAAGATTGATGTGGTGATGGGAAATGGAAAATTAATTTCTCCAAATAAACTTGAAGTAACTGCTGCAGATGGCAAAAAGCAAACATTGGAAGCGAAAAATATTATCATTTCTACGGGCGCAAGAGCCAGGGAATTACCTGCTTTAAAATTAGACGGAAAAAAAATAATTGAATACCGCACAGCAATGAGTTTGCCAAATCAGCCAAAATCTATTATTGTAGTTGGCTCTGGCGCAATCGGAACTGAGTTTGCTTATTTTTATAACAGCCTCGGAACAAAAGTTACTATTGTAGAATTCCTGCCTAGAATAGTACCGGTAGAAGATGAAGAAGTTTCAAAAGAATTAGAAAAAAGTTTTAAGAAACAAGGCATCACCATTATGACCAACAGCGAAGTAACCAGTGTGGATACTTCCGGTGACGGAGTAAAAGCAAAAGTAAAAACACAGGACGGAGAAGTTACACTTGAGGCTGATGTATTATTAAGCGCCGTAGGTATTACAGCTAATATTGAAAATATTGGTTTGGAAGCATTAGGAATTAAAACTGATAAAGGAAGAATAGTAGTAAATGCCAATATGCAAACCAACGTGCCCGGCGTTTATGCTATCGGGGATTGTACTCCTCACCAGGCGCTCGCACACAAAGCTTCTAAGGAAGGTATCAATGCTGCTGAACATCTTGCCGGTAAAAATCCTGATCCTATAGATTATAATAATGTACCCGGCTGTACTTATTGCTCTCCGGAAATTGCATCTGTAGGTTATACAGAAAAAGCGGCTAAGGATGCAGGATATGAACTGAAAGTTGGAAAATTTCCTTTCATGGCGAGTGGAAAAGCTACAGCAGTCGGAGCTACAGAAGGATTTGTAAAAATAATTTATGATGCAAAATATGGTGAACTTCTTGGTTGCCATGCAATAGGATACAATGTCACAGAAATAATTGCTGAAGTAGTAACCGCTCGCAAATTAGAAACAACCGCGCATGAAATATTGAATGCCATTCATCCGCATCCAACTATCAGTGAATCAGTGAAAGAGGCTACTGCCGTGGCTTATGGCGAGGCAACTGATATTTAGTTAGCTCCCTGATTCCGAAACGGATTTTTCTTTTCTGTATTAAAACCGGATGCAACGGAGCTTAATGTATTTATTTAACTTACTTACACAGGCGCGGTAGTGCTGTCAATCGGCGTTCCCACTATTGGAATCGGCCTTGTAAAAGCAATAAAAAACAGCTGCTTTTTTAAGGCAGGTGAATTATATCTTTACATTTTTAAGAAAAAATAAATTATGAACCCCAACGGAATTACTATCGTTCCGGCCCCATATTCGGTAAAAGAAACCATGGATCATTTAGAAACATTTTTAAGACGCCATGGCGCTACCATCTATGCAAGAATCGATCAGCAGGCTGAAGTAAAATCAATTGGTCAAAATATTTCTTCTCTTGAATTTCTCCTATTCGGAAATCCCAAAGCGGGCGGCGCTATCATGGCTGCAAATCCTTTAGCTGCGCTCGATCTGCCCCTGAAAGTAATTGCGTGGGAAGATGATCAAAAAAAAGTATGGCTTGCCTATAATGATGGTTTGTACTTAGAAGAAAGATATTTTTTATCCCACAATCCTCAATCGCCTTTACATATCGATAATTTAATTTCCATGGCATTGAACAAGTAAGGCCGCTTAGCAGTTTCCTTTTACAATTAAGAAGACCGTTATTTTTTGACAACAAAGGGTTTACTGAAGAGAAGTATAAATCAAGTTAAATGTACATAAGCCTGCACATCCCTAGGCCCGGATACAGTAAACAAGGAAACAACAGTAAATCTTATTTTTTGAAATGCAAATAATAAAGCAATAGAAATCAGAAAAAAATCCTTCCTTTATATTATAAAAGTGACAAGGGTAATATTTATAGCCCGACTTTTAAAATTGGATTTATTTTGAAGACAAATATTTTACACGCTATCATAAATTTTATAAACCATAAATAAATATTGTATGAAAAAAAAATTTCTACTATCAGCCTTCTTCACATTATCAATATCATTTTTGTTTGCCCAGAACAATGATATTACAGGCCACTGGACCGGAAAAGTAATGGATCAATACAATATCACTTACGATTTTGTAGCCCAGGGTGATTCCCTTACAGGGAAAGATACACATTATGATGGCTCAGTTTCGGATATCAGTAATGGAAAAGTAATGGGCGATAGCATTTCATTTAATGTTCCCATCCAGGGCGAAATGACACCCATTACAGGCAAACTTAAAGACGGAGTTCTCACAATACATCTGTCTGTTCAGGGAAATGATCTAAGCGCCGATTTAAAGAAGAGCGCTGTAAAATAAATAGGCTTCGTTCTAATCTAATTGCGTTTATGAATTGACGTTATAATATAACACTTTGGTATCACTATGTATCATGATGGTGGTGGCGACTCCCCAAACAAGAAAGTTTGCTCCATTCGTGCTCATCTTTTAGTCGAGCCTTATTAATAAATTATTATTCACACATAAATCCTAATGACACCGAAGCAATCTCCTCATTCAAAAAGATTGTTTCGGCGCATTTATCATTTTACAAACCTTATGATTGATTTATGCGCCTTGCAATGACGTTCCAAACGGGCAATACAAAATTGCCAGGAGAGCTGGTAAAAAATTCAATTCGGTTTATTAAATTTGAAAATAAGGAATCGCTTGCCTGCTAAGCGACAGTATGCGTTAGCATGCACATCCCGCTGGCCCTGAAACAGTAAACAAGGAAATAATTGTAAATCTTATTTTGAAACGCAAATAATAAAATAATTAATATCAGGAAAAAATCTTTCCTTTATATTACAAAAGTGACATCGGTAATATTTATAGCCCGACTTTTAAAATTGAATTTATTTTGAAACAAATATTTTGCACGCTATCATAAATTTTATAAACCATTAATAAATATTGTATGAAAAAGAAATTTCTACTATCAGCCTTCTTTACATTATCAATATCATTTTTGTTTGCCCAGGACAATGATATTACTGGCCACTGGACCGGAAAAGGCGGCCATCAATACATTATCACCTACGATCTTGTTGCCCAGGGTGATTCCCTTACCGGGAAAGATACGCATCCTGATGGTTCAGTTTCAGATATCAGCAATGGCAAAGTAATGGGCGATAGCATTTCATTTAATGTTCCCATGCAGGACATGCAGGGCGCAATGACACTCGTACCCATTACAGGCAAACTTAAGGAGGGAATCCTCACATTACATCTGGCTGTACAGGGACATGATATAAGCTTCTATTTAAAGAAGACTCTTGTAAAATAAATAGGCTGCGTTCTAATTTGATTACGTTTATACATTAACGTTATAATGTAAAACTTTGGTATCACCTTGCGCCATGCTGTTGTTAGCCCCTCCGCTAACACAGAATTTGTTTCGTTCGGGCTCGTTTTTTAATCAAGGCTCACCAACAAATTATTATTTATCGCAAATCCTGATCAGGATATTTAATTTCAATCTTCAAAGAACTGTTGGCAGAAACACCAATAGTACCAAGAATTTGCATTAACAGTATTTTATCATAAATGGCGCTTTCATCTTTAAACCGAAACAGTATAAATCTATCTGTATAATAAAGAAATATTTTATAAATCTTTAAAAAAATTATTATGAAAAAGAAATATGTCCTTTTCCTGGCTCTTATAATCGCGTTAGGTACTGCTGTAAGCGGATGTTACGTGGATAGAGGTTATTATCGTCCCCACTACCATCACTATCATCATTACTATTACAATCATAATTATTAAGAAGCGTGGCCAGAAAATGCATAACTGCCGCAATGAAACGATTGCGGCAGTTTTTGATTAAATAGTAATGCGACAGATCCTCTATAACTATATGAATCTTTCGCGAGGTATGAAGAGTTCGATAGACTTATTATATAACAGTTACTGTTAGATGAAAATAAAATTAATTGAAAGAAAAAAGCAATTCCAGACGTAAGATCTTTTTGTAAAGAATCTGCTAACGAAAGGCAATCACGCATGCTTCTCTGCCCATTGTTGCAACATCACGATGGCTTTTGCAAGTGTTCCTGCAGAACCTTTAAAATTCTCGGAGCCTTCCGGCTTTCCATCCACCCCATACCATTCGTAAAACCCTTTGTTTTTAATTACCCTGTCAATCATGGGGCGTATTTCTGCATAAGCTTCTTTCACAAAACCATTGGCAACCAGTTGCTGGATCATGCGTGCACCAAACCAGGTCCAGTCTCCGCCGTTTTGATAGATATAAGGTTTTGCCATTCCGCCGTGAAAAAAACTATCAGGATAAACAGGGTATATGGTGAGCCCGATGGAAGGAGCGCCCGACAAACGGACGTCTTCAAGCATGTGTTTATTGGAAGCTTTAATTTCGGCTTTACTCAGAAGGCCCGCTTCTATAGCCACNGCAGTACCNCCATGATAAAATACTTTTGACTCNTCAAANTNTGCNGGNATNGGNGANTTNTCAAGATAAATATGNGGAATAAATTTTTGGTTCTTTGCATCCCATAAATATTTGCGTGCATTTTCAGCAACACTACTNCTAAGATTTTTCCATTTTTGTTGCTGAGAGGGATCTTTGGTCATCCCNGCCAGGTCATTGAGTGCGATGATAAACATGGCATTATCATAAATATCAATAGCAGGTGTAGTAGTCGAATCAATATCTACCACATCGTCGGTATGTGGTTGCACATCTCCTCAGTCGGCAGTCATAGCTCCCCAAAGCAATCCGTATTTTTTACTATAACGTTCTTTCATTAAATAATCCACCATCAGGCCCATGCGCTCCAGAACGGTTTGCCCCGCTATGTTTTCGGAAAGAATGGACGTATCTCCAGTGACCCTCACGTATTTTGCTACTGTTTGTATCAGCGAAGTTTCCTGGTCGGTTTCTACTGTGTTTTTAAAACCGACATGAGCAGTATCCGCTTTGGAACGGTATTGATTCGGATCGTTCCAGTTAAAATCTTTGTTCAGCACATAGCCATCAACGATTTCGTTGTCGGGTTGTTGCAGCGCAAAAAATACCAAAATGGCTCCTCTTATCTCTTTGGGATCTACTACCTGCAACGCCGTTTCCACGAAGGTATTCATATCGCGCACCCACACCTGCGAATAGCCGCTCCCGGCATTGAAACCTTTTTGTAGCAGGGAGTGCGCCATGCTGTCCACCCGGGCAAGAGATGAATCCCTGAGAATTGTTTGTGCCAATGATTTGTCAGAGTTGCGATGTGTAGAACAGCCTGCCAGTAAACAAAGTGTGGCAATCAACAGAATTTTTTGCTTCATTGATGAATAGTTTGGTGACGCTGCCGGTGATGTGGCAAATCATGCTGCAAATATAAATTATCCGGGTACTTTCCTGATCTGTTGCCTTTCCCTATTTTTTCTGTAATTCAATTGCTACGGGTTTCAACCCGATGAATAATGAAATACCTTCAAAGGCTTTAGCCAAAAACTATTGATTCTTTACAATGTATGGTCTTTAAATTTTGGCTAAAGCCGGGAGAAATTACTGCAGTTCAATTAACTAAAGTTAGTGGCTATTGATGCAATACATGAAGAACAAATTCAATAAAAATAACTAAAGAGAGAGATTATAAAAGTAATAAACCCCTTTTCAATTTTTATATTATTGTGTAACTGATAAGGTTAAACGAAAATTGAAATTAGATTGAAAGGAGCATGCCCACTCACAAATTATTTTCTTTGCCTCCGATTTTGAGTTTATGTTAATTGACCACGATTACTGACGATCCCGATACGCCATTCACATTAGCCATAATGGTAACTACTCCTTTTCCAATTGCCTTGACTATACCATCATTACTGACTTTCGCAACTGAGTTGTCACTCGTGTGGTATTGAATGTGAGCGTTGGCCAGGTTCACAAAAGAACCATCATTATTAACTGCTTCTATAATGTTATCGGCCAAAGAGTGAGGCTGTTCCCTTGCTGTATTGATATCGCTTTCTATCCATTTATTTTTTCCTTTCAGGTTAATAGTTTCCCCAATATGATAACTAATCTTTTGCGGCTGTACCGTTACATAGACAATCTTTGGCGTAAGGTTACCCTGGATATTAACGGTACCGGATATAGCAATGTCCCGGGAATTAGAGCCAACATGGAACTCGTACTCTCCGTTGTAAACAACGCTCCTGAGATCTTGCTCATTCCAAAATGCCAGATCGGCGGCCTTAACCATAAGTAAAATATGTTGGGTCTGACCAGGTTGAAGCGTTTCGGTCTTTTGAAATCCTTCAAGTCTTTTGATAGGGAATGTCTTTCCTTTTAACTTGGGTGATGTTACATAGAGCTGTGCCACTGTTGCTCCCGATGAATTACCGGTGTTCGTAACGTCAAAGCTTATTGTAATACTGTCATTAGGCGATATATCTCCGGAAGAGATAGCCATGTTGGAATACTTAAATTGACTATAACTTAATCCAAAGCCGAATGGATAAGAAGGTTTGCCTGTGAAATACATATAAGTACGGCCCAACCCATTAGTTTTATCCGGAGCCAGATAATAGTTGGACATGCTGGGAAGTTGTGTGGCATCTTTATACCACGTAAAGTTAAGATGTCCGCACGGATCTTTTTTCCCCAACAAAACATTTGCTAATGCCGTACCCTGGCTTTCACCATTATATCCACTAAACACAATAGCAGGGAACAGATGCTGTACATAATTAATCTTGACCGGGCCATCGGCCTGAATGACCATCACCATGTTTGGATTTCCTAATGCAGTCACCTGGTAAATCAATGATGTATAATTGCCGGGCATTGCCAGGTTTTGGCGATCCTGACCTTCATGTGCCACATCATCATCAGTTCCTACGAAAACGATAACCAGGTCTGCACTTTTGATATCAGATTTTGTCTTTGAACTCAGGAAGGCAGGAGACTCGGCTGTGGTGGATGAACCGGTGCTATCAAAAATCACTGCAGCACCTGGGATAGCTGCTTTTACTGCAGCAGTTATCCCTAGTACTGCACTTACTTTCAGGGTTGGGTCGCCTGAGTAACCGCCTAAAGTCACTTTGTTTGCGAGATTACCGACAATTACCACCGTCTTCAATTTTAAAGGGTCTATTGGAAGCAGGCGTTTATCCATACCCGTTACAGGATCATTCTTTAATAGTACCAGCGAATTTTCAGATACTTCTTCAGACAGCTCCTGGTGGGCGGTACTTTGTATTACAGCTTTAGTAATTTTAGTATAGGGAACCTCATCCGGTGGGTCAAATTCTCCCGTTCTCATCCTTATGGTAAATACTCGTGTCAACGCTCTGTCAATGACATCTTTGCTTAAAATACCTGCCTTGATTGCTTCTTCTACATTAGGAAAAGTATATTCATCGCCTGTGCAATTGAGATCGGTACCTGCCCTGACTGCATAAGCCTGGCCACCGGCTGCTCCCGAAACGGACTTACCTGTTTTCTCATTAGTCCAGGTTGACTTACTGCCTTTCTGATCTGTTTTCCAGCCAGGAGGCGCCCAGTTGTGTCCCCCGGGAAATGTATTATANGTAGTTCCTACTGCTCCGCAATCAGAGGTGATATAACCANTAAATCCGAATGTTCGCTGGCCAAGCTCGTTAACCATGTAGGTACTTGCCACTGCAGGCGTTCCGTTAATAGCATTATANGAGGTCATCAAACCAGCAACATGAGCTTCTTCAATAAGGTAACGGAAAGTAACTGAATAGTAATCCCGAATCACTTCATCATTTACATCGGATGAAATACCCTGCCGGTTGTTTTCAATATTGTTCAACGCAAAATGTTTGGCAGTTGCTGCCACCTTCAGATATTTGCTTTGTGGCTCTCCGTTCATTGTTTGTCCCTGGTAGCCATCAACAAATGCCGCCGCCATGTGCGAGGCTAAAAAAGGATCTTCGCCAAATGCTTCATCGGTACGTCCCCAACGAGGATCTCTGTCCATATTGATAGTCGGCGCCCAATAGGTTAAATTGCAATATTGTTCAACGCAAAATGTTTGGCAGTTGCTGCCACCTTCAGATATTTGCTTTGTGGCTCTCCGTTCATTGTTTGTCCCTGGTAGCCATCAACAAAGGCCGCCGCCATGTGCGAGGCTAAAAAAGGATCTTCACCAAATGCTTCATCGGTACGTCCCCAACGAGGATCTCTGTCCATATTAATCGTCGGTGCCCAATAGGTTAAATTGCCATAGTCATCCCGGGATTCCCCAAGATTATTCTGTGCTGAACCAAACAGTGTTTTATCNAGAAAGCCGCGGGCTTCATCCGAAACGGCAACTGTTTCTTTATAGATAAGTTCGGGATCCCAACTCATTGTTGACGCAAAATTAGTTGGAAAGCTCGTCGCGTGGGGAGAGCCGTAGGCTTCCTGGTGAGCGGCATCTCCATTGTGTAAATTGCCAAACATCGCATTGATTCCATGTTGACCTTCACTCCAATAAATATATTGATGTACGCCCAATCTTGGAATGGCCGGGGCACTATTGGTATGAAGCTGTTCCACTTCTTCATTTAAAGTCATATGGGAAACAAGATCAGCGGCCCGCTCACTGAAGGAATAATGTGTATTCAAATAAATAGGTTGATGGCCGGACTGAGTTACAGACATATCCGCTCCTGGAGAGGATTTTGCATTTTGTGCATAAAGTCCCGCCGGAATAAATACAATTAGTAATAAAATATAAATTGTGAGAAATGGAAAGATATTCTCATTTCTAAATAGACGGATACCATACTTTTTTTGTTTCATCAGATAATCTTTTTTATATGTTTGATTTTGCTGGTTGCTTTAATATAAGGTGGGTCACGGGTTTCAAAGTTGCAAACTGATATTTTTAAAAAAATACAATGAAATACAATGAGCCTTTATTAGTAGTAATCAAGATTG
>JGI20205J14842_1000256_pt1 | contig 13746 bp, 14 predicted proteins | sample NGESurshal092012_2_FD_14842 | JGI IMG/M metagenome (IMG submission 14842) | reverse complement strand
CGCCCGCCGGCCGTCGACCAGGCGGGACCGCGGGCATAAGATCGGGAGGTCGTAGGAGGTGTCCTCGGTTAGCGGCGCAGAAACTACCCCAGGGCGGCCGTTGCTGCCGCAGTTGCGGCTCGATGACCTCCTTGCGGAACTTCAGGTCAGGCTGGGCGCGGCCGTCAAGACACGGGACCGCGTGCACGCGCTGCTGGACGCGGTGGTCGCCGTCGGCAGGAACCTCGACCTCGATGTTGTGCTGCGGCAGATCGTCGAGGCGGCGGTGACGCTGGTCGACGCCCAGTACGGGGCGCTGGGCGTCATCGGGGAGGGCGGCCGGCTGACGGAGTTCGTACCGGTCGGCCTGGACGATGACGAGATCGCGCGGATCCATCACTGGCCGGAGGGCCGTGGCCTGCTCGGCGAGCTGATCACCAACCCCGCGCCGCTGCGCCTGGCCGACATGTCGACTCACCCGCGGTCCTACGGGTTTCCCGACGGGCATCCGCCGATGAAGACCTTCCTGGGCGTGCCCGTGCGCATCCGCGGCGAGGTGTTCGGCAACCTGTATCTCACCGAGAAACGGGACGGCGCCGACTTCGACGAGGAGGACGAGGCGGTCCTGGCCGCCATCGCGACCGCGGCGGGCGTCGCCATCGAGAACGCCCGGTTGTACGACGAGGCACGACGCCAGCAGCGGTGGCTGCGCGCCAGCGCCGACACCACGCAGCGGCTGCTGTCGGGCGCGGAGCCCAAGGAAGTGCTGGCCCTGGTGACCGAGCGGGCCCTGGAGATATCGGGAGCCGACCTGGTGGTCCTGGCCCTGCCCGCCGGGAACCGCAGGCAGCTGGTGATCGAGTATGCCGCGGGCGCGGGCGCGGCGGAGGCCGTCGGCATCGTGCTCCCGGTGGCCGGCTCGGTGTCCGGGCTGGTGCTCAGCGGCGGCAAGGCGCTGACCCTGGAGGACTTCAGCCACGACAACCGCGCGGCGCCGGCCGCCCGCGAGCACCTGCACCTGGGCCCCGCCGTCGCGGTGCCGCTCGGCGCGCCTGGCAACGTCCGCGGGATCCTGACCGCGGGGCTGCGGCCAGGCTCGCTGCCGCTGGCCCCGCAGGCGGTCGAGGTGCTGATTACCTTCGCCGCGCAGGCCGGCATCGGCCTGGAACTGGCCGAGCACCGCCTGGATGCGGAGCGGTTCGCGGTCTTCGAGGACCGCGACCGGATCGCTCGTGACCTGCACGACCTGGTGATCCAGCGGCTGTATGCCACCGGCATGTCGCTGGAGGGGGTATCCGCGCGGCTCGGCGAGACCGACAACGGACGGCGTGTCAGCAGCGCCGTGGACGCGCTGGACGAGACGATCAAGGAAATCCGGTCCGCTATCTTCTCGCTGCACTCCCGTCCCGCCGCGGACGAGGTCGGCCTGCGAGCCAGGATCCTGGCGGTCGTGGACGAGGCGACCGAGTCGCTCGGCTTCGCCCCCGCCCTGCGGATGGCCGGCCGCGTGGATGAAGAGGTGCCCGCCGACGCCGCGGACCACCTGCTCAGCGCACTACGCGAGGCGCTGTCGAACGCGGCCCGGCACGCCGGCGCCAGCAAGGTGGACGTGACGGTCGAAGCCGGCCGGGAGCTGATCCTGGTGGTCCGGGACAACGGCGCGGGTCTGCGGGACACCGGGCGCAGCAGCGGGCTGGCCAACTTGTCAGAGCGCGCGGGCTTGCTCGGCGGGACGCTGCGCACCCAGCCGGCCGACGGCGGCGGCACCGAGCTCACCTGGCGGGTACCGCTGCAGCCCTAGCCAGCCAGCTGACCACAGCCGGGCGCGGGTACAGTCAGTCAGTCTGGAGGCCGATGATCATGCATGGCGACGGGACAGCTACGCCGCAGGACGTGACCGGACCGCTCGGCGGCCGCTCAGGGTGGATCGATCTCGATGGCCCCGTTCACTACATGGACTTCGGCGGCCCTGCGAACGGGCCGGGGATCGTCTGCGTCCACGGGCTGGGCGGCTCGGCCGTGAACTGGTCGGGGATCGCGCCGCTGCTGACCGACCGTTACCGCCTGCTCGCCCCGGACCTGGCCGGACATGGCCTCACCCGGCCGGCCGGCCGGGGCGTCGACGTGGCCGCCAACCGGGCCCTCCTGCACCGCTTCGTCCAGGCCCGCGCGCAGGGCCCGGTCATCCTCATGGGTAACTCGATAGGCGGCATGATCTCGCTGCTGGAGGCCAGTGCCGCGCCGAGCTCGGTGGCCGGCCTGATCCTCGTGGACCCGGCCCTGCCGTTCGTTCCCGCGTGGCCGGACCCCTTCGTCGCCACGATGTTCGCGCTGAACGCGACGCCCGGCCTGAGCGGCCTGATGATGAACCGCCGGCGGGCGATGTCCCCGGAAGCCGCGGTCGCCTCGACCATGTCCCTGTGCTGCGCGGACTCCTCGCGCGTATCGGGGGACGTCGTGGCCCAGCATGTGGCGATGGTGCGGCAGCGCGCCGCGTTCCCCGAGGTGACCCACGACTTCACCATCGCGATGCGCCCGGTCATGTCCACCGTCGGGCACGGCCGCGGGCAGTCGTACCGGCGGGCGGTGCGCTCCGTTATCTGTCCGGTGCTGGTCGTGCACGGCGACCGCGACCGGCTGGTTCCGGTCTGGGTGGCCCGAGCCACCGCGCGAGCGCACCCATCCTGGTCGCTCCAGGTGCTGCCGGGGATCGGGCACGTTCCTCAGCTGGAGGCACCGCGCGAGACCGCCCGGCTGATTACCGACTGGCTCGGCTCAGCCGGCCGCCCCGCCGCCGAATCAGCCCGATTCACCGCTTTTAACGCATAAACCCCGCGATTGCTCATTGGGCTAATACTCCAGCCGTAGATCGTGACCTTCATGGTCGGGCCTCTTGCCGCTGGTAGTGGCAGAGGCGGGCGCGGTGCTGATGTCGGCGTCGCCATGCAGACCATCGCAGTTGGTGCGGGATGCTGCGGGCTGGCTTGATGGCCATGCCCGCGAGCAGGCGGGCGATCTCGTTGCGGGTGAGCGGGATCTGCCCGGGCGGGGCTGGGTTCCGGGCGTGCTCGGCTGCTGCGGTGACGCTGAGGAATGCGCTGGCGAGCATGACCAGGGTGGTCCACCGATGCCAGGAGCACCAGGTCCGGACCTGGTGCTCGTCCAGCCCGGTCAGCCCTTTGCCGGCCTGGAAGGATTCCTCGACCGTCCACCTGCGCCCGGCGACCTTGACCAGGATGGCCAGCGGCACGTTGCGGGGTGCGTAGCAGCGGTAGAAGGCCAGCTCGCGGGTGCGGTGGCTGCGGCGGATCAGCAGCCAGCGGCATCCGGGCCGGCTGCCGGGGTCGAGGCTGATCAGGGCCCAGTCGTAGTAGCGGTGGCCCTTGGCGCCGTGGCCAGCGGAGTACCTCTGCCAGGACCGGGCCGGGAGGCGGCTGGCGATGGCATCGGCGCGGTACTTGCGCCGTCCCGCGCTGACCTGGTGGCGGCACGCCACCGCCAGGACATAGCCAGCGCGGCGCTCCTCCAGGTCGTCGCGCAGCTCAGGGTCAGCGCCGTAAACCTCGTCGCCGGACACCCAGGCCGCAGGCACCCCCGCGTCCAGGGTGCGGGCGATCATCCGCCGGGCCAGCGCGGGCTTCGTCGCGAACTCCGTCTCCTCCGGGATCCGGGCCGCCTGGCAGCGGCCCGGGTCATCGGTCCAGGACCGCGGCAGGTAGAGCTCCCGGTCGATCAGCGCGTGCCCGCGCGGAGCCGCATATGCCAGGTAGACCGCGACCTGGGCGTTCTCGATCCGGCCTGCGGTGCCGGTGTACTGGCGCTGGACGCCCGCCGTGGCGGTGCCCTTCTTCACGTCGCCGGTCTCGTCGACCACCAGCACCGCGGCGGGATCGCCCAGGTGCGCCGCAACGTAATCACGCAGGTCATCACGGACATCATCGGCGTCCCACCGGGCCCGGGCCAGCAGGTGCTGCATCCCGTCGGGGGTGGCATCGCCGCTGGCCTCGGCGATAGTCCAGCAGTTCTTCCGCGGCAAGTCCGACAGCAGGCCCAGCACGAGCGCCCGCGCCCGCCGCCGCGGCTCCACCCGGCTGAACCGGCCAGCCACCCGGCCCATCAGCTCATCGAGCATCCCCAGCCACCGGCCGGGGTCTACGCTATGGCCCGCGGCCACCGCAAGATCATCCAGAGTCGACACAACCCGGGATGATCAGGCGGTGGCCGTCTCACGTCCAGCACCGACACGCGGCAAGATCACGATCTACGGCTGGAGTACTAAAGGTCCCATGTTCTTCGGGAACAACGCCTGTAGTCAGCGGCGCCCGCCTGTGAGATCCCGGAATGGGAGATTGCCGTGCAGGTGACCCGCAGGTGGAGGGAACGAGCAGATGAGCTTCAATCTTGCGGTCATGCTGAGCGAGACGACGCAGGCGTCACCCGACAAGCCCGTGGTGGTCTTCACCGGCGGCCAGCTCACCTACGGCGAACTGGACGAGGTATCCGATCGGCTCGCGGCCGGCCTGACGTCCGCGGGCGCGCAGCCCGGCGACACCGTCGCGCTGCAGCTGCCTAACATCCCGCAATTCCTGATTTCCTATTTCGGAATACTCAAGGCGGGCTGCGCGGTCGTGCCGCTGAACGTGATGCTCAAGGCCCCGGAAATGGCATTTCATCTCGGCGACTGCCGGGCCGGGATTCTCATTGCCTGGGAAGGGATACTGGCCGAGGCGGCCAAGGGAGCCGCCGCCGCCGGCCTGACGCAGATCTACGCCGTCGGCCACCAGGGCGATGCGGGCGACAAAGGCGAGGCGAGCGACGCCCGCCCGTTCGAGCGGCTCCTGGCCGAGCCCGTCGCCGGATACCAGATGGCCACCCGGCAGCCGATGGACACCGCCGTCATCGTCTACACCTCCGGGACGACGGGCCGCCCCAAGGGCGCCGAGCTGAGCCATATCCAGCTGTACATGAACGCCGACATCCCCGGGCGGCTGTTCGACGTGCAGCCCGACGACGTCGTTATCACCGCGCTGCCGCTGTTCCACGTGTTCGGCCTGTCCAGCATCCTGAACGTCTGCGTCCGGTTCGGCTGCACCATGTCGCTGATCCCGCGCTTCGACCCCGCCACGGTACTGGCCGCCATCCAGCGCGACGGGGCCACCATCTTCGAGGGCGTGCCCACCATGTTCGCCGGCCTGCTGTCCTGCCCCGGCATCGACGACTACGACCTGTCCACGATGCGGGTGGCCATCTCGGGCGGCGCCTCCATCCCGGCCCCGGTCCTGGACGCCTTCGAGAAGCGCTTCGGCGTCGTGATCCTGGAGGGCTACGGGATGACGGAGACCGCGTCGACCACGACCTTCAACCAGAGCGAGACCGAGCGCCGCGCCTACAGCGTCGGCAAGCCCATCTGGGGCACCCAGACTCAGGTCTGGGACGACCACGGCAACTCACTGCCGCGCGGCCAGGACCACGTGGGCGAGGTCGTCACCCGCGGCATGCACGTGATGAAGGGCTACCTGGACAACCCCGAGGCGACGGCCGAGGCCTTCACCGGCGACTGGCTGCACACCGGCGACCTGGGCTACATCGACGAGGACGGCTTCCTGTTCATCGTCAGCCGGAGGAAGGAGCTCATCATCCGCGGCGGGTACAACGTGTACCCCAGCGAGATCGAGAACGTCCTGCACGCCCATCCGGACATCGCCGAGGCGGCCGTCGTCGGCGTCCCCGACGAGCGGCTGGGCGAGGAGGTCAAGGCCGTCGTGATCCTCCGGGCCGGCGGACTCCTGGGGGCAGCCGAGCTGACGGCCTACTGCCGGGAACGCATGGCGGCCTATAAGTACCCGCGGATTATCGAGTTCCGCTTGGAGCTGCCGAAGAACACCCTCGGCAAGGTGCTCAAGGACGAACTGGTCTCCTGAGGCCGTACATCAGGCCCGCGCAGGGATGAGCAGGAAGGGAGGCCACCATGGAGCGGATGAACACGCTGGACTCAGGGTTTTCTTCGTCGAGCACGACAACGTCCCGATGCACCTGGGCTCGCTGGCCGTGTTCGAGGGACCTGCTCCGGCTTACGACGACCTCATCACGCTCGTCGAGGCGAAGCTGCCGCTGGTACCCCGGTACCGGCAGGTCGTGCGGACCACGCCGCTGCAGGTCTTCCGTCCCATGTGGGTCGACGACGAGCACTTCGAGATCACCTATCACGTGCGGCACGCCGCGGTTCCGGCGCCCGGCGGGCCGGAGCAGCTGCGGGCCCTGGCGGCGCGCCTGTTCGCTCAGCGGCTCGACCGGGCTCGGCCGCTGTTCGAGGAGTGGCTCCTGGAAGGGCTCGAGGACGGCCGCTGGGCTCTCCTGTCGAAGGTGCACCACTGCATGGTGGATGGCATCGGCGGCACCGACCTGATGACGCTGGTCTTTGACACCGAGCCCGATACCACGCCGCCGGAGCCGGCCGACTGGCAGCCCGAGCCCGTCCCGTCCGTCGCGAGCCAGGTGGCCGATGGGCTGCGCGATGTCCTTACCTGGCCGCTGCGGCAGCTCGCCTCGGCCCCGGACCTGCTGCGGCGGCTATCCGAGTCCGGCGATCTGGCTGGCTATGGCAGCGGCCTGACCGACAGCGCGAAACGGCTCAGCCAGCCGTCCGCCGCCTCCCTGAACGGCCCTATCGGCCCGCATCGCCGGTGGGACTGGACCACCGTGCGCCTCAGCGAGGTGAAGGAGATCCGCAGCGCCCACGGCGGCACGGTCAATGACGTGCCGCGCCTTCCGTGATCTGCTGGAAAAGCGGGGCGAGCTAACCGAGGAACTGGTCGTGCGGAGCCTGGTGCCGGTCTCGATCCGCGGCCAGGACGAGCGGGGCGTGGTCACCAACCGCGTGTCGGCGGTCCTGGCCAACCTTCCGGTCAGCGAGCCCGATCCGGTGCAGCGCCTGAAGCTGATCCGCGAGCAGATGGACAGCCTCAAGCACACCTACCAGGCGGTCAGCGCCGAGATCCTCACCGGGATGCTGGGCTTCGCCGCGCCGATGTGGCTCGCCCTCGGCTCGCGCGCCGCGTTCCGGATTCCCCAGCCGCTGGTCCAGACCGTGACCACCAACGTGCCGGGACCGCGTTATCCGCTCTACATCCTGGGCCGCCGCATGGAGGCGGCCTACCCCTACGTGCCGATCGGCAACAGCGTGCGGATCTCGGTCGCGATGTTCTCCTACCTCGACACCATCTCATTCGGAATCACCACCGATTACGACTTCCTGCCCGATCTGGACATCATGATCGACGGCATCGGCCACGGCCTGGCCGAGCTCGGTGCGCACCCGCAGCAGGCCGCCCCGGCCCCCAAGCCCGCCCGGCCGGCCCGCAAGACCACTGCCCCTGCCCATAAGCCTGCCGGCCCGGGCCCGAAGCCCTGGGGCGAACCGGGCGATACGCAGCAAGCCGGTGTAGGCGGTCAGGCCCGGCATGCCGAGGATGCCCAGGTAGAGCGACGGGGGCAGGCCCCCGGCCGGCAGCAGCACGCGCAGCGCCTGCTCCGGTACCAGCGCATGCTCCCGCCACCCGGAGTTGTGCACCACCAGCGTCCCCGGCTCCAGGTGGGCGACGCCGGACTGGAGCACCTCGCCGACCGCCCCGCCCTGCGCCGCCTCGTTCAGCTTCCAGGGCGGCGCGTAGGAGGGCACGTCGTTCATGCGGCCGCGCATATAGGGATCGACCGACATGACCAGGTTGCGGACCAGGACCTCGCCCGCTCCGGGATCGGGCAGCTCGGTGGGCACGAGCCGGAAGTCCTCGGCCGTCGGCAGCCCGTGGGGCCGGGCCGCCAGCTGGATCTCTCGCGTAGGCGTCGGCATACGAAGTACGTAGCATGCCCGCCGGGCGGGCGCCGCCTGCGGGGTAGGTATCCGGGGTGATCACTAGACCGGCCATGCTGCGCGGCTACCGGCGCGCCTGGCTGCGCGGTGACCAGATCGCCGGCGTCACGGTGGCGGCCTACCTGGTCCCGCAGGTCATGGCCTACGCGGCGGTGGCAGGCGTACCCGCAGTCACGGGCCTGTGGGCGGCCCTGCCCGCGCTGGTGATCTACGCGCTGCTCGGCTCGTCGACGTCGCTGTCGATGGGGCCCGAGGCCACGACCGCGCTGATGACGGCGATCGCGATCGGGCCGCTGGCCGGGGGCAACCCCACGCGGTACGCCGAGCTGGCCACCACGCTGGCCCTGCTGGTCGGGCTGATGTCGATGGTCGCCTGGGTGCTGCGGCTCGGCTTCGTGTCTGACCTGCTGTCGCGGCCGATCCTGGTCGGCTACATGGCGGGCCTGGCGCTGATCATGATCGCGGATCAGCTCCGGCGGGTGACCGGCGTGCCGGTCACCGGGCAGGCGTTTCCCAGGCAGATCACCTCATTTGCCGCCCGGCTCGGCCACGTCCGGCCGGCGACGATCGCGGTCGCGGCGGCGGTCCTGGCCTTCCTGCTCCTGCTCCACGCCTGGCGGCCACGGGCACCGGGCCCGCTGCTGGCCGTCCTGCTGGCCACCGCGCTCTTCGGGCTGACCAGCCACGTCGGCATCGTCGGCCCGATCCCAACGGCCTGCCCGTTCCGGCGCTGCCGCACCTGCACCCGGCCGACCTGCAGCGGCTCCTGCTCCCCGCGTTCACCGTGCTGATCGTCGGCTTCAGCGATGACGTGCTGACCGCACGCCAACGCCCAGGATTTTCGCCGCCGGGCGCTGGCCGCCGCCGACCAGCAGGATGGCCTGCGATGGTTCGTGCTCAACGTCGAGGCCACCGTCGAGGTGGACTTCACCGCCATGGAGTCGCTCGACGCGCTGCGCGAGGAGATCACCCAGCGCGGGGCGATCTTCGCACTCGCGCGCGTCAAGCAGGACCTGCTGGTCAGGCTGGAGGCCTTCGGCCTGGCCGAGAAGATCGGGGCGGACCGACTGTTCCCGACACTGCCGACTGCCGTGGATGCTACGAGCGCTGGGTCGGGGACCACGGTGCCGAAGACCACGGGGCCGAAGACCACGGGGCCGGGGATCACTGAACGCAGTCAGTCATACCGCGTCGCGGTCGCGCTCGCCGGTCCGGACCCGGAGGGCGCTGTCCACGGGGCAGACCCAGATCTTCCCGTCGCCGATCACGCCGGTCCGGACCGCGCTGGCGATCGCCTCGGTCACCGGCTCGGCCACCTCGTCCCGGACCACCGTCTCGACGCGGAGCTTGGGCAGCACCACGGCCCCGGCCGCGGCCTGGGCGGCCCCGCCGAGGTGCCCGTACTGCTGGCCGAAGCCCCAGACCTCGATCGCCGTCAGCCCGCGTGCTCCGGTGGCCGTCGCGGCGCGCATCACCTCGTCGAGCTTGTCTGGCCGGACCACCGCGGTGATCAACTTCATGTGGGCGTCCTCCCCTCACGCAGCCTCGCGAGCCGACGGACAGCCTCTCCTAGCCGGTGCGCTCGGCCCGCTCATCACCACGATCGGCCCGCGCGACGGCCGCCGGCAGAGGCTTACGTCCCGCGACTGCCCCGGCATAACAGTCTGGGCAGATGCAGTTCAGCTCCGAAGAGCTCGCGTGGGCGGCCGGTGTCGTCGGACAGCGGGTGCCGCCGACGCCGCAGTACGCATGGCCGCTGCTCGCGGACCGGGTCGGTGCCGAGGTCTGGGTGAAGCACGAGAATCACACCCCCACCGGCGCCTTCAAGGTCCGCGGCGGCCTGGTGTACGCCGAGCGGCTGCGCACCGGGCGGCCGGAAGTCCGCGGCATCGTGTCGGCCACTCGCGGGAACCACGGCCAGAGCCTGGCCTTCGCCGGCCGGGCGGCCGGGATCGACGTCACGATCGTCGTCCCGCATGGCAACAGCCCGGACAAGAACGCGGCCATGCGCGGTTTCGGCGCCGAACTCGTCGTGCACGGCCACGACTTCCAGTCCGCCCGTGAGCACGCCAGCGCGCTCGGCGCCCAGCGCGGCCTGGAGACCGTCCCCTCTTATCACCCCGACCTGGTGCTCGGCGTGGCCACCTACGCCCGTGAGCTGTTCGACGCCGCCGGCGAGCTCGACGCGGTCTACGTGCCCGTGGGGATGGGCTCGGGCATCAGCGGCGTGCGAGATCTCCTCGGCCTGCGTACCGAGGTGGTCGAGGTGGTAGCGGAGCAGGCACCCGCCACGGCACGGTCGGTGCTGGCCGGGCGGGTGGTCACCACCGACGCGGCCAGCACGTTCATCGATGGCGTCGCGTGCCGGGTCCCGGACGCCGACGCGATCGCCGTCATCAGCGCCGGCGCCGCCCGCGTCCTGACCATCAGCGAGGATGACGCGGCGGAGGCGATGCGGGTCCTGTATGCGACCAGCCACAACATCGCCGAGCCCGCCGGCGCGCTCGCGCTGGCCGGGCTGCTCGCCGAGCGCGCCCGGATGGCCGGCCAGCGTGTGGCCGTGATCCAGACCGGCGGGAACGCGGACGCCGACCTGCTGCTCCAGGTCCTCGCCGGGCGCACCCCCGCGGCCTGAAGCCCGTCGGCCGGGGCCTTCGGGCCATTCCTGGCGACCTTCGGCCGTAGCGGCAGCCAGATCCGCCTGCGACAGTTAACGGCAGGAAGCCGATGCCGGCCGACCGGCGGTATCCGCGCCCGGCCCGCTGCCCCAGGGCATTCCGGCCAGGCACGGCGGACGGGACCGCCGCGGCGGGAATCGCGTCGCGGAGCGGCAGGTGGCACGCCATGATGTGGAGTCGCAGGAAGACGGTCGCCGCGGCGTCCGCGGCAGTCGCGGTCGCCGGCGTCACGACGGGCCTCATCCTGGTCTCCGGCAGCGGCCAGGGTACGCCCGCCAAGCCAGCGCACAGCGCCACCGCTTCGCCGGCGCAGCTGCTGTCACCGTTCACCGGTGAGCCGGTGACCGCGCTGCGGCGCGTTCTAGCCGTGAAGATCGACAACATCGCGCAGGCCCGGCCGCAGACCGGGCTCACCAGCGCCGACATCGTCTACGTGCTGCCGGTCGAGGGCGGCCTGAGCCGGTTCCTGGCCGTCTTCTCCGCCCGCCTGCCGCCGGTGATCGGCCCCGTGCGCAGCGCCCGGGAGGATGACCTGGAGCTGCTGCGGCAGTTCGGTCGGCCCGCGTTCGCCTTCTCGGGGGCCACGAACACGCTGCTCCCGGTGGTGAAGCGGGCCCGGATCGTTAATCTCTACAGCGGCGTGCGGAGCGGCTATTTCCGCGGCACCACCCGCGTGGCGCCCTACAACCTCTACGCGCACACCAGCCAGCTGCTGGCGCAGGCCAAGGGCGCGAGCCTGGCGCACAGCATCGGGTTCCGGTTCGGTCCGGCCCCGGCCGGCGGACGGCTCACCGCTGCGATGTCGGTCTCTTACCCGGCCGCGTCGTTCAGCTTCACCTGGTCGGCCGCGAAGGGCCGCTGGCTGGTCTCGATGGACGGTGCCCGGGCGGCCAGCACCGAGGACGGTCAGCTGTCGGCGGCCACGGTCGTCATCCAGCACACCATCGTGCGCACCTCCCGGTTCCTGGAGTACGGCAAGCCGCCGCCCTACGCCGAGAGCACCGGATCGGGCACGGCCATCGTGCTGCGGGACGGCCGGGCGTACCAGGCCCGCTGGTCGCGGCCCGCCGCCGACGGCGGCACCACCTTCACCACCGCGTCGGGCCAGCCCATGACGTTCGCCGCCGGGCCGGTCTGGATCGTCCTGGCCGCGGGCTGACCGCCGGGCCGGCTCCCCCGCCGCTACTCGCCGGCCAGCTCGTTGGCCCGGGCCGTGATGAGGGCCAGCACGCGGCCCGCGGTGGCCAGCTCCGCGGGCGGGATGTCACCGTACAGCCGGGCGGTGACCCGGTCGACGGCGGCGCGGATCTCGCGGTAGCGGTGAGGTGCCTGACCCGGCGGCGTGAGACCGACGCGGGACCCGGTGCCGGGCAGCGCCTCCAGCGCCTCCAGCGCCTCCAGCAGGTCCGCGGCCGCGAGTCCGGCGAGCGCCTCGGCGGCCGCCGCATCGTCGATCTTCAGCGCGCCGGTCATCGCGTCGATGAGCTGGCGGCGGTCGGCCGTTCCGCCGTCGCCCGCGACCTTCGGCAGCGCCACCCATTGCGGGAACGTCGTGCCGCTGCGGGCCAGTATGCGGTTCATGAGGGGCCGGTGCGCGTTCTCGGCCTGGCCGATGACCTGGGGACTGAGGGTCGGGGCCACGGCCATGGCTACTCCTTGGGCTGGGATTCGAGCGGTACGTCGAGCAGGGTGGTGAGCTCGCGGGCGAGCAGCTGGGTGCGCGGGGCCGCCAGGCCGCCCAGGGGGGCCAGGAGCTGGTCAAGGAGCTCCTGGACGACCTTGATCGCGCGGCCGGTGACCTCGCGCCCGCGGGCGGTGAGCGATAGCTGGACCGCCCGCGTGTCGCGGGCGTCCCGGACGCGCTCGATGAGCCCGGCGCTCTCCAGGGCGCGAGCCAGCTTCGAGACGTACAGCGGCTCCAGGCCGGTGTGGTCGGCGAGTTGCCGCTGGCTAGGCACCAGCCCGGCCCGCTCCAGGCCGAGCAGCGAGCCCAGCAGCGAGTACTGCGCATGAGTCAGGCCCAGCGGCCCGACCGCGCGGTACACGGCCACGCGCCACTTCATCGACAGCCTGTGGGGTGCCAGAACTAGCGCAGAGCACCTGGCCTGGGCTTCTACTATCGGCGCTCGTGTTCCTTCGCCTCGTCTACCTACTCATGATCCGCATGTTCGGCTGGCTGGCGCTCCTCGCGCGGAGCGACGCCTCGAAGGACGCGGAGATCCTGGCGTTGCGCCATGAAGTTGCGGTCCTTCGCCGTCAGGTCGCCCGCCCGAAGCCGGACTGGGCCGACCGCGCCGTGATTACCGCGCTGGCCCGGCTGCTGCCCATGCGCCTTCGGCTGCACCGGATCGTGACACCCGGCACCCTGCTCGCCTGGCACCGGCGCCTCGTCAAGAACAGATGGACCTACCCGAATACCACCGGGCGACCGCCGGTCCCCGATGAGATCGGCGAGCGGCGCTGTTGCGTTGGCCGATCGTCGTGGGCGGGAGACTGAGATGGTGACGTCCTCGAGCCCATCGTCTGTGTTTGCTGGCTTCCGGTTTCCGCGGGAGGTGATCTCGGTGGCGGTCCGCTGGTACTGCGGTACGGACTGTCCTACCGGGACGTCGAGGAGCTGCTGGCTGAGCGGGGCGTCACCGTTGACCACGTCACTATTTACCGGTGGGTGCAGCGGTTCACCCTGAGTTCATCGAGGCGGCGCGGCTGTGCCGGCATGCGCCCGGCGACCGGTGGTTCGCCGACGAGACTTACGTCAAGGTCGCCGGCCGGTGGACGTATCTGTACCGGGCGATCGACCAGTACGGCCAGGTCATTGACGTGCTGCTATCCGTCCGGCGGGACCTGGCCGCCGCCCGGCGGTTCTTCGCCCGGGCGCTGCGCGCCGGGACGATCCCGGCCGAGGTCACCACCGACCGGGCCCCGGCTTATCCGCGGCTCCTGGATAAGCTGATCCCGTCGGCGCTGCACACTGTCGAGCGGTACGCGAACAACCCGGTCGAGACCGATCACGGCCGGCTGAAAGCGCGGCTGCGGCCGATGCGCGGACTCAAGCGTCACCGGTCCGCGCGGGTCCTGGCTGCCGGTCACGCGTTCGTACAGAACCTCCGCCGCGGCCACTACGAACTCGCCACCGACGTCCCCGCCCGCCACCGGATCCGCGAAGCATTCGACCAGCTCACGATGGCCATCTGATCACCTGGCCATCCTTGTCAGCAC
>JGI20205J14842_1000255_pt1 | contig 13761 bp, 17 predicted proteins | sample NGESurshal092012_2_FD_14842 | JGI IMG/M metagenome (IMG submission 14842) | reverse complement strand
TAACGTATTACCGCAGCTCACCTACCGCCCCTGGCAGCATTGCGCAGAGGGTGGCTGGACTCTGCCCGAGGATACTGCTCTGTTTCCGGTCAGGATTCTGGCTTTGACCTGGGCCTTCCCGATCCTCAGGCGGCTCGCTCATACTCGTTGATCAGGCCGTCCAGGACCGGTTTTCGGCGGATCTGCCAGGTGCCAGGGTTGGCTGCGGTGACGCGGAGACCGGGATCAGCGCCGGGGATACGCTGGCCGATGCCCTGATGGGGTCGGGCGGTGTTGTAGTGCTCCTGATATTCGGCAAGGCCGGCGCGCAGGTGCGCCTGGTTCAGGATCAGGGTCCGGTCCAGAGGCTCACGGCGCAGGGTGCCGATCAGGCGCTCGCAGATCGTGCCCACCGCGGTGTCTGCACCGCGGTGGGCACGATGGTAGTGCCGGCGGCCTGGAAGACGGCGTTAAACGACTTGGTGAAGTTCGAGCCGCGGTCACGGATCAGGAACCGGAAAGTCCCGAACCGGGCGCCGAGATCTAGGGCCAGGTTACGGGCCTGCTGCACCGTCCAGCCGCCGGTGGGGTGGGCGGTGACGCCGCCGATGTGCATCCGCCGGGTGCCATGCTCGATGAACACCAGGACGTACAGCCTGGTCAGCAGGACAGTGTCGACGTGCAGAAAGTCGACGGCCAGAGTCCCGGCGGCCTGAGCGCGCAGGAACTGCCGCCAGGTCGGCCCGTCCCTCCGCGGCGCCGGGTCGATGCCCGCCGCGCGCAGGATCTCATAGACGGTGGACGCCGCGACCGCGGCGCCCAGCTTCGTCAGCGCGCCGTGAATACGGCGGTAGCCCCAGAGTGGGTTCTCGTGCGCCAGGCGGATGGTTAACCGGGCGATGCTCCGGACCGATGGCGGCCGGGCCGCCGCCGCTTGCTCGTGTCGTATTTCCTGGAGGCGAGCCTGCGGGGCCAGGCCAGCAGCGTCGCGGGCGTCACCGGAAGACCTCTGCCCAGCGCCGCCGCGGGATGAACCCCATGAGCACCGCGAACCAGGCCCGGTCAGCAGGGTCATACCGTATCCGGCCGGCGTTCCGCCGCAGCACCGCGTTCTCGTGCCGGAGCACCAGCAACTCGGCCCACCAGGTGCGCCCGCCGGGTCACCTGGCGGCGCAGGCACCGGGTCCGCTCGTCGGGCAGCCATACCGGCGGCAGGAAGTCCGCGGCCAGCAGCTGCGCCAGGATCCGCGCGTCGACCTTGTCAGTCTTCACCTTCGCCTCGGCGATCGCCCGCGTCTTCGACGGGTTCGATACCACCACCCGGCCCGCGAGCGGCACCAGCAGATTCGCGATCGCGTCGCTGTTGCCCGTCGCCTCCAGCGCGACCTGATCATCACCGCGCAGGCCGGCGGCCCACTGCCGCAGCGCCTCCGGGGTGACGCCGATCCGGCCCTCGTCGCGGACCAGGCCGTCCTCGACCACGGTGAGCTGCGCGAACTCGCGGTGCACATCCATCCCGATATACCGGACCACCTCATGCTCCCTTCACCGCCTGCCGATGGGGAACCGCTGGGACGGAACGACACCTACGGATACGCGCTCGCAGCGCAGCCGGACCAGTCGCAGGGGCGGCCAGCTACTAACACGGGCTCGCAGCCCACTGAGCAAGAACGGCCTGCCCATACGTGTTCCCCGGATGCGCCCCTGTTCCGGACGGTCGCACCGTATGCCCGGCCACAGCCCCCGGGCCACAGAACAGCACGCGGGCACCCACTGAATTTCATACCGGGTACGAACCTGATCGAGTCGATGAACGCCCGGCTGCGGAAGGTGACCCGCAACCGCAGCCAGTTCCCCAGTGAGCAGGCCGCGCTGAAGGTGCTCTACCTGGCCGTGCGGAACCTCGAGGACTACCGCAGCCCGAACATCGGAATCCGGAGCTCGGGGCGGAAACAGGCGCTGCAGGCATTCACGATCTACTTCGAAGTACGAATCCCAACACTATGACCGCCACGATCACTTACACAGCCGGTAGGGCTCTGTCGCACTTTCGGTGGTGGCTGATTGTGCTGATGTGTCACGATCAGTCGTGATTGACGTGATAGAGCTTGTGGGAACTGTGTTCTCCGGGTTGTCTGCCCTGGTCATCGAGGATGTCGAGGACGCGGGCGAAGTGATCTGCGTCCGTGCGAGGACCCTGGACCGGGCGGTGGCCTGTCCGGGGTGCGGCACGGAAACGACCCGCGTGCACGGGTACCGGGAGCGGACGCTGGCGGACGTGCCGGCCGGCGGCCGCCGGGTCCTGGTGAAGGTGCGGGTCCGCAGAATGCGCTGCCCGGTCACGGGGTGCCCGCGGCAGACGTTCAGCGAGCAGGTCCCGGGCGTCCTGGACCGTTACCAGCGGCGCACTGCCCGGCTGACCGCGCAGGTCAGTGCGGTGGCCCGCGAATTAGCGGGCCGGGCCTCGGCACGGCTGCTGCCGGCGCTGGGAATCGGCCTCTCGCGGCACACCATGCTGCGGGTCCTGCTCAAGATCCCGCTGCCCGGGCTGGCGGTGCCGCGGGTGCTGGGGATCGACGACTTCGCGCTGCGCCGCGGCCTGGTCTATGCGACGGTGCTGACCGGCGCCGGGACCGGCCAGCGCGTCGACGTCGTCCAGGGCCGGACCGCTGACGTCGCGGAGAAGTGGCTGCGGGACCATCCCGGGATCGAGGTGGTGTGCCGCGACGGGTCGGGTGCCTACGGCGAGGCGGTCCGCCGGGCAGTGCCGGGCGCGGTGCAGGTCAGCGACCGCTGGCACCTGTGGCACCTTCTGGCCGAGGCTGTCCGGAAGGAAGTCGCGGCGCACTGCGCCTGCTGGGCGAAGGCTGTCCCGCTCCAGTCCGGCAAGCGGGCCGAGACCACCCTGGAGCGCTGGCAGCAGGTCCACGAGCTGCGTGCCCGGAACGTGGGCCTGCTCGAGTGCGCCCGCCGCCTGAATCTCTCGCTCAACACCGTCAAGCGCTACGACCGCGCCAGCGAGCCGGAGCGGCTGCAGCGCGTCCCGAAGTACCGTCCCGCCCTCGTCGACCCCCACCGCGAATACCTGTGCAAGCGCCGGGCCGAAGAGCCCGGCGTCCCGGTTCAGCAGCTGCTGCGGGAGATCCGCGAGCGCGGCTACCAGGGCAGCTCCAGCCTCCTCGTCCGCTATATCAGCCAGGGCCGTGCAGAAGGAGGCCGGCCGCACCTGTCGCCCCGCCGGGCCACCCGGATCCTGCTCACCAGACCAGGCCGGCTCACCGCCGGCCAGCACGAGACGCTCGCCGAGCTCACCGCAGCCTGCTCCGAGATGACCGCCCTGACCAGCCTCATCACGTCCTTCGCGGCCCTGCTGGTCCCCGACCCGGGCAACGACGCCAGGCTCCGGCAGTGGATCACCGACGCGCGCGCCGCCGACCTGCCTTGCCTGCACTCATTCACCCGCGGCCTTGACCTGGACATCCGGGCCGCCTCCGCCGCGCTCACCCTCCCGCATCACAACGGACGCACCGAGGGAGTCAGCACCAAGACCAAGATGATCAAAAGACAGATGTACGGACGTGCCGGCTTCACCCTGCTGCGCCACCGCATCCTCCTCGGATGAGGCTACGCACCGTCACCACCGGAAGAGCGACAGAGCCGACGGTCGGACACTCCCTCCGGTCGCGAAGGAGGGACTGTGCCCGCGCCGGGCGTGCTGTTGCGCCGGGCCCGCATGATTGCGCGGGTGATGAGGGGTGCCGCGATGGCGGCGGGGAGGACCCAGAACACCGGAGTCGGGAGGTGGTCCCACAGGGGCAGGTGGGGTCCGTTGTCGACATAGAAGGCGGTGAGCATGGCCGTATAGCCAGTGCCCATACCGAGGATGTGACCGGTGTCGCCGCAGTGCCGGCGGCGGTACTGGCGGCCGATGGTCGCGGCGGTGAAGGCGACGGCGCCGACGATGAACAGGTAATAGTCCTGGTGCCAGCGCATGACGGCCAGTGCGGTCGCGGTCGCGAACACGGCGGTGATGGCACGGTAGAACCATCGTCCGGCACGGATGTGGCGCGGGCTGCCCTTGCGCGAGAGGGCGGCGATGGCGCCGCTGACGACAGCGGTCAGCCCGGTGATGACGTGGACGGCGAGGAACGCCAGGAACACCGGGGCAGCGGAGCCCACCTGGTCGCCCAGGACGCGGGCGGCAGTCACCATGTCGCTTCCCCTCAGCAGCGAGACCCTTCAGATTTATATGTAGCGTTGCTACCTATCTGATCGATTCTAGATCACAGGTTGCCTGGTGGAAAGGGTTAAAGTAGCGTTACTACGCATGAGGGCCGAAGAGCTGAAGGGACATCTGGACGCGGTGCTGCTGGCTGCCCTGGAAGGCGGCCCACGCCACGGGTATGCAGTGATCGAGACCCTGCGGCAGAACACCGGCGGACGGCTGGACCTGCCGACCGGGACGATCTACCCGGCCCTGCGGCGACTGGAGCAGGCAGGGCTGATCACCGGGTCCTGGTCGGTCGTGGGCGGCCGCAGGCGCCGTGAGTACCGGCTGACCGGCGCAGGACGCCGGGCGCTCGCCGGCAGGCGGGCCGACTGGCGCGACTTCTCCGCCGCGGTCACTGCAGCGCTGGAGGGCAGGCCATGGCCGAGCCCCGCCTGATCCGCGACTACCAGTCCAGCCTGTCCGCGCAGCTGCCTGCGTCGATCGTCGACGAGCTCGCCGACGGGCTTTCGGAGACCTACCGGTCCTATCGCCGGCAAGGCCTGGCACCCGACATCGCGGCTCAGGCAGCGGTAGAGGAGTTCGGCGAACCGCAGGTCATCGTTGATGAGTTCGCTCGCGTGCATCCCGCCCGCCGCACCGCCCGCAAGCTGCTCGTGACCGGGCCTGCCGTCGGGGCATGCTGGGCCGCGACCTTGATCACCAGCCAGGCCTGGGCCTTGCCCGTCCCCCTTTCAGTCCGCATCCTGCTCGGCCTGGCAGTCATTGCCACCATCGGCCTGCTGGCCGCTAGCGCGGTCGGGACCACCTACCGGCTCACTGCCCGCGCAGGAATCGCGGGATGCGCCGCCATCGCCGTGCTCGACACCGCAATGATCACGAGCATGATGTTTGCCATCCCATCCATCACCTGGATCACAATCGCGGCTGTAGCGGCCAGCGCAATGCGCATGACTTTCAGCGCCCGGACTCTCACCAGACTCGTGGCTCACGCGCAAGGCTAGCGGCGCGGCGAACCGCCGGTTCCGCCCTGTCCCCGTCCGCCATATGTCCATCACCACTGCTACGCGGCGCCCCGCAGCGGCACCCAGGGGAACAAGGCGGCGCAACACGCAGACGGCCCGCCAGCCGCGATATCCGCGGGCCGCGGGCCGTTCCGCTGGTGGTGGCAGGTGTTTGGCTCGAACCAACGCAGGCTCGGCCGGCGGTTCTACAGGGAGACGGCATTTCCGTCGCCAGATTGCACCTGACCTGCGGGTATGTCGCGTCGGTTGTCACCACGTCACGCAGCAGGTTCGTCGTGGTTGCGCGAGGCGACTCCTGGTCGCTTAGTGGACGTAGATGGTTCGTCTAAAGTCGCCTGGCTCCTCTATGGCCAGGTCCAGGCTCAGCAGGTCGAGGACCCGGCGCACCTTGTGGTTGAGCGAGCGGATGATGACCGGACAGCCAGCGGGCGCAAAGCTCGCAGCCACGGCCAGTGCCCGTGCTCCGGCGCAGTCGAGGAACGCCAGCCCGGCCAGGTCCAGGACCAGCCGCTCGGTCTGGCTATCGACGATGACGGCTGCCTGGCTCAGCAGCCCGCTAGCTTCGTTAGCGTCTAGCTCACCACGCAGGATGAGCGTGCTGACCGGTCCGTCACGGGCGGCCCTGATCGTCAGAGCAGGTCTCACTATGGCTTCTCAATCGGCTCGCGGGGTCCGGACGAGACCAACTGAAATCAGCAGTCACGCTGAGGGTATGCGCCCAGGTCAGCGGCGTCCAGGCCAGAAGAGGATCCGGGCGGATTGCCGTCGCTGATCAATACGGGCTTCGTCGTACCCTCCGCCGGAGTCTTCCCTCAAGGCCGGCCGATCTGGCTGAACGCCAGGGTCTAACCCATCCGGCCGCGAAAGTTGTCGCGGCCGGGTCGTGCGGTGGCTGGTACCAGATCGAGTCGCAGTCCCGCGGTGCGGCAGCGTACCCGCAAGTGACCGCGCTCGGGCAGCGCGGCGGGGCAGTCGCAGGGTATGAGGCCAACGATGACACGGCCGGGTCCCTGTGGGTGCCTGTCGCATTCGGGCGGGTATTTCCACCACGAGGGCCGCACGTCCATCTGGGCCAAGCAGATCACATGATCGGCTTTGAGGCGGAGGTTGGCCCCCTGTCTCCGGAGCGCTGGTGCCGAAGGGCGGGAAAGCGGCCTGGCCTCACGCATCCCGCCAGCTCCCGTGGCCGCAATCCGCCGGGCTCCAGGCTGCCTAGCGGGACGAAGGCCTCCAGCTCGGCGACGGTGCGGACGTCGGCTATCCAGAAGCCGCCGCGCCGGATCCGCAGCCAGGTGCCATCGCGGCCGGTGCCGGTCAGGCTCAGCCGGATGACATCGACAGCCCACCCGGCCCGAAGAGACCCGGCGGCCAGCCATCTGCGCATCATGCCTGGCCAGGCATGCTGGCTTGCTGGTCATTGACGGCCTCGTCCTCGCCTGCGGCTAGCGCTGGCTGCCGTTGCTGAGAATCGCCTGCCGGAGCTGGCTGACTGATGGCGCACCTGATATCTGACCGTCGTCATCGCGATACAGGCGGCATGACATGCCCGACGGCTGCCCCGGCTCGGCGAACGGGTCCAGCCCGTCTATCAGCAATGTGGGCGAGCCATGCATGCCCCACCTGGCCGCTTCGCCCTCATCGGAGATGACCTCGTGCGACACCGAGAAACCGGCCCGGCCGTCCAGGACAGCCGCGAGCCGTCCGCTGAGCACGGGCGCATTCGGGCAGCCTGGCACGCCCAGGACTGTCAGATGCATCCGTCCAGCTCCTGTCGTCTGGCTACCAGGGCAGGTGCCGGTTGAGCCACTGGAGCGCAGGCCCGATCACCGGGCGCTGATGCCAGCCGCGCGCCATGACTTGCCCGCGGATCGACTCGGCGGCACCGCGCAGCGTCTGGCGCGTCACCGTGGCTTGCTGGTCCCTGGTCCGGCGGCGCAGAAAATGGACACAGCTGATGCAGATACCGACTTCGGGATGGTTGCCGAGGTGAACGAGGGTGTCCTCGGACCTGATCTGGCCGCAGCACCAGCATCTGCTCTCGTCTGTCTGGCCTCTGGCTGTCTGGATCTCAGCGCTCATGGCACCTCCCGTCTGCTAGGAGCGAGTGTAGGCGCCCGGGTCGTAGCCTAGATTTGTGCGTTTCCGCTGAATGACGTGAACCTCGGGGCCAGCTACGCCACCCCTGTCTCCTGGCCGGGCGCGGCGCCCGCGCTCTTCCGTCCGGTCATTGCCTGACTCCCGAATCGGGATCATGCGGGCAACGCGAGAGATGGAGATGACAGGTGACGCGCTTCACAGCGCCAGGCCAGCCGCTGACCGATGGCGTGGTCAGTCCGAGGCTGCCCTCGCGCGCCGCGGGAGACATTGACGCGGTGCGCAGCTACATCGAGCAGGAGCAGCTCGGCGACGGCTGGCTGCCGGAGATCCCGCTCGTATCGGCTGAGCAGGCGATCGGCGACTGGCTTGACGCGTGGGCGGGCCGCCCCAGCCGGAACGGCCCAACGCTGGTGGTCACCGTCCCCGAAGAGCCGCGGTTCATCGGCGTCGTCGGGCTGGAAGACCGCGGTGATGGGGTCGTTGAGATGATCTACGGGATCGCGCCGCGCTGGCCGGGGACACGGTCTTGGCAGTCGCGCTGTCCGGCTCGCCGGTCGAGTTCGGCAGCGAAGAAAGCCGACGCCGCCTTCAGGATCTCGCTGGCGCGGCGCAGTTCGGCGTTCTCCCGCTTCAGCCGCCTGATCTCAGCGGACTCCTCGCTGGTCACGCCGGGCCGCTGCCCGCCGTCAACCTCGGCCTGGCGGACCCACTTGCGCAGCGTCTCCGGCGTCGAGATGCCCAGCCTGGCCGCGACCGAGCGGATCGCCGCGTACTCAGTTTCATACTCACCGCGATGCTCGGCGACCAGCCGCACCGTCCGCTCGCGGAGTTCTCTCGGGTACTGCTTCGGCATGGGGACGATCCTTCCAAGCAAGGAAGTCCCCACCAAACCCGGCAGGATTCAGATCGCTGACCGGATGGCCTTGAGGCCCGTGACTTCCGGCCCTGCTGTTGAGGGGCATCCATGCGCACGGTGGCTTTATGGAGAGGCAGCTTTTGCATCGGATGCGGGTCTGGATGGATCGGCGATCGGCGGCTTTGTTGCTGGTGGTGACCGCGCTGGGCCTGGCCGGTGGCGGGATCGCGGCCCTGGCCGGGGCGGGGACGGCGCGGGACGGCGTGTGGCTGGCCGGCGCGGCCGTCGGCCTGGGATACGCGCTGTGGGCAACGGCCGGCAGTATCCGCCGGGGCCGGATCGGGGTTGATGTCATCGCGGTGCTCGCGCTGGCGGGCGCGGTGGCGGTCAGTGAACTGCTGGCTGCTGCGGTGATTAGCGTCATGCTGGCCAGCGGGCGCGCGCTGGAGGCGTGGGCCGCTGAGCGGGCCCAGCGGGACCTGCATGCTCTGCTGGCGCGCGCGCCCAGGACCGCCCGGCGGTACCGGGATGGGCCGCTGGAGACGGTGCCGCTGGCAGAGATCACGGCCGGTGATCTGCTGATGGTGGCGCCCGGCGACGTTGTGCCGGTCGACGGCATCGTCGCCGGGAGCGCTGCGGTGCTGAACGAGTCCGCGCTGACTGGCGAGGCGCTGCCGGTCGAGCGGGGAATCGGGGACACTGTGCGCAGCGGCGTGCTGAACGCGGGCGGCCCTTTCGACCTGCGCGCCGTCGCGAGCGCTGCGGACAGCACTTACGCGGGGATCATCCGCCTGGTGGCCGAGGCAGAAAAGACACAGGCACCGTTTGTCCGGCTGGCCGACCGGTATGCGTTGTGGTTCTTGCCGCTGACGCTGGCCGTGGCCGGAGCGGCCTGGGCGCTGGGCGGCCCGGCGCGGGCAGTCGCGGTTCTGGTCGTGGCCACACCCTGCCCGCTCATCCTGGCCGCCCCGGTCGCTTTGGTCTCGGGCCTGTCCGCGGCGGCGCGCCGGGGCGTGGTGGTGAAGAACGGCGGCGTACTGGAGCGTCTCGCCCAGTGCACGACCCTGCTGGTGGATAAGACCGGGACCCTGACGGCTGGCCAGCCCGCCGTTACCGCCATCGTCCCGGAAGGTTCCGTGTCGCCCGGGGAGATTCTTCGCCTGGCGGCGTCCCTGGACCAGGTCTCCGGGCACGTCCTGGCGGGTGCCGTCGTTCGCGCCGCCGCTGAGCGCAAAGGCCAGTTGTCGCGGCCAGAGGACGTGGCTGAGGAGGCGGGCCAGGGGATCGCGGGGACGGTTGACGGCCGCCACGTGGCTCTGGGCCGGGCGGAATGGGCCGGGGTGACCGGCGCGCCACCATGGGTCAAGACCGTCCGCAGGCGCGCCCGGCTCGACGGTGTGCTCACCGTGTTCGTCGCGATCGACCACCGGCCTGCGGGTGCGCTGCTGCTGGAGGACCGGATCCGGCCCGACGCCCGGGCGACGATCCGGGCCCTGCGCCAGGGCGGTATCCGGCGGATCGTGCTGGCGACCGGTGACCGCGCTGAGGTCGCGGATGCGGTTGGTGCGATCACCGGGGTGGATGAAGTGATCGCCGGGCTCACCCCGGGCGGCAAACTCGATCTGGTCCGCCGCGAACAGCGCTATGGGCCGGTCATCATGACCGGTGACGGGATCAACGACGCTCCTGCGCTCGCGCTGGCCGACGTCGGGGTCGCTATGGGGGCGCGGGGTTCTACCGCCTCCACCGAGGCCGCCGACGCGGTGCTCACCGTGGACCGCCTCGGCCGGCTCGGTGAGGTGGCTGCCCTCAGCCGCCGGACCCGGCGGATCGCCCTGCAAAGTGTGCTGGCCGGGATGGGGATGTCCCTGGCGGCCATGGGCGCCGCCGCTGCCGGGCTGCTGCCGGCGGTGTGGGGCGCGCTGCTGCAGGAGGCCATCGACGTGGCCGTGATCGTCAACGCGTTGCGGGCGCTGCGGCCAGTCGCGGCCGGCCCGCGGTTGGCCTCCGGCGACGCCGCGCTCACCAAGCGGTTCCGCGGCGAACACGAGATGACCCACGCTGCTACCGATCTGATCGGCGGCGCCGCCGACGCGCTGACCTCTGCGGCGCCCGCCGAGGCGATGACCCAGGTCCGGAACGCCTACCATCTGCTCACCAGCCAGGTTGCGCCGCACGAAAACGCCGAGGAAACCCAGCTGTACCCGGCGGTGAACCGGCTGCTCGGCGGGGAGGACCCAACCGCTCCGATGAGCCGGGCCCACGCCGAAATCGCATACCAGATCGCGCGGCTCGGCCGCCTCCTCGACGACATCGGGGACCAGGAGCCGGACGCAGCAGACCTCGCCGACCTGCGCCGCATGCTCTACGGGCTGGATGCCATCCTCCGGCTCCACACGGCCCAGGAAGACGAGACATACCTGTCCCTCGGCGACACAGCCGAGGAACCGTCCCTAACCGTCGGCGCCGGTTGAGGTACCCCAGGCCCAAGGTTCCGGACCCGAAGAGACTGTCGGCCCTGATAGGGGACTGCCCCGAGATCGGTTGACTCCTTGCCTGTGAGGATTTGGTCCTGGCTGGAGGGATGTTCATCATGCCGAAGGCGTTTCCCCTGGGGTTCCGCCGGGACGTGGTCGCGGTCGCCCGCAAGGGCGGGGCCCCGCTGTCGCAGATCGCTAAGGACTTCGGGATCTCGGAGTCCTGCCTGCACCGCTGGCTCAAGCTCGCCGACGTTGATGACGGGGTCCGGCCTGGTGTCGCGACTCAGGAGTCGGCGGAGCTGCGGGACCTGAAGAGGCGGAACCGGGTCCTGGAGCAGGAGAACGAGATCCTGCGCCGGGCGGCCGCGTACTTCGCCCGCGAGCTTCCCCCAAAATGACGTACCCGCTGGTCCTTGACCTTGCCGCCGGCAAGATCCCTGTCGCGGTGACCTGCCGGGTACTGGGCTTCAGCAAGCAGGCCTTCTACGCGTGGAAGAAGAACCCCGTCTCGCAGCGGGACCGGGACGACGCGCTCCTGATCAACGCCGCCCTGGACGTGCACCGCGACGACCCGGCATCCGGGTACCGGTTCATCGCGGACGAGCTCCCGGCCCGCGGCATCATCGCCGGGGAGAACCGGGTCGCCCGGCTGTGCTCCCAGCAGCGCATCTGGTCAGCGTTCGCGAAGAAGCGCGGCCTGACCCGCAAGGCCGGGCCGCCCGTGCATGACGACCTGATCACGCGCCAGCTCACCGCCAGTGAGCCGGACCGGACCTGGCTGACCGATATCACCGAGCACCCCACGGCGGAGGGGAAGCCCTGCCTCTGCGCTTTCAAGGATGTGTACTCCAACCGGATCGCCGGCTACTCCATGGACTCCCGGATGACCGCCCGGCTTGCAGTTTCCGCGCTGGCGAACGCCATCGCGCTGCGCTCGCCCGCAGGGACCGTCGTGGTGCACCCGGACAGGGGCAGCCAGTTCCGGTCCGCCGCCTTCGTCCGCACGCTGACGGACCACGGCCTGACCGGGTCGATGGGCCGCGCCGGTGCCTGCGGCGACAACGCCGCGATGGAGTCGCTCCTCGCCCTGCTGCCGAAGAACGTCCTGGACCGCCAGCGCTGGTCAGCGAGAGAGCAGCTACGCCTGGCCATCATCACCTGGATCGAGCGCACCTGCCACCGCCGACGACGCCAGCGAGGACCCGGCCGCCTCACGCCCATCGAATACGAGACAATCAACCAGGCTGCACACGCCGCCTGAACCACTAACCCCCGGAGTCAACTAAAGCCGGGGCAATCGGGACTGTCAGATTTTTGGCTCTGTCTCACTTTCGGTGGTGACGAATCGTGGTGTCAGCTGAGCAGGATGCGGTGGCGGAGGAGGGTGAAGCCGGCGCGGCCATACATTTGCCGCTTGATCATCTTCGTTTTCGTGTTCACGCCCTCGGTCCGGCCGTTATGGAACGGCAGGGTGACGGCGGCGATGGCGGCCTGCTTGTCCAGGTCCAGGCCGCGGGTAAAGGCGTGCAGGCTCGGCAGGTCCGCGGCGCGGGCACTCTCGGCCCAGTCGGTGAGCCGGGCCTCGTTGGCGGGGTCTGGGCTAAGCAGGGCGGCGAAGGAGCGGATGAGGGCGGCGAGGCTGGTCATCTCGGGGCAGGCGGCGGTCAGCCCGGCGAGCAGTGACTGCTGGCTGTCGGTGAGGGCGGCGGGCCGGGTGAGCAAGAGCCGGGTGACGCGCCGGGATGACAGGTGCGGCCGGTCAGCCTCGACTCTGCCCTGGGTGATGTAGCGGCAGGGCAGGTTCATGCTGCCGGGGTAGCCAAGGTCGCGGATCTCGGCGAGCAGGCACGGGACGGGCACGGCCGGGTCCTCGGCGCGGCGGGCGCGCAGGTGGTCGCGATAGGGATCAACCAGCGTCGCCCGGTACCGGGGCGCGCGGATCATCCGATCGGGCTCGGCGGCGCGGGCGTACCGCCTGGCGGTGTTCAGCGACAGGCCCAGCCGCCGTGAGCATTCCAGCAGCCCGGTGCCCCTGTCCAGCAGGTCGTGGACCTGCCGCCACCGTTCCGCCGTGGTTTCCGCATGCTTGCCGTCCCTGCGCGGCGGCCCGGCGCCCGCCCAGCAGGAGCTGTGTGCCGCGACCTCCTTCAGGACGGCTCCGGCCAGGCCGTGCCATAGGTGCCAGCGGTCACCGGCCTGGATGGCGCCCGGCAGCGCCCGGCGGATCGCCTCGCCATAAGCGCCCGATCCGTCGCGGCACACGACCCGGGCGCCCGGGTGATCGCGCAGCCACGCCTCCACCACGTCAGCCGTGCGGCCGGGCAGGACATCGACCCGCTCCCCGGTCTCCGCGTTGATCAGGATGGTGGCGTAGACGTGACGCCGGCGCAGGGCGAAATCGTCAATGCCGAGCACCCGGGGGACGCTGACCTCAGGCAGGGGCAGGCGCAGCAGCACCCGCAGCGCGGTGTGCCGCGACAGCGGGACACCGAGCGCCACCAGCAGCCCGGCGCCGGCACGGCCCGCTAACGCGCGGGCGACCGCGCCGGCCTGGCCGGCCAGCCGGGTGGTGCGCCGCTGATAGCGGTCCAGCACCCCGGGGACCTGCTCCCGGAACGTCTGCACCGGGCAATCCAGGTCCGGGCACCGCATCCGCCGCATCCGCACCCGGACGACGACCGGGCGGCCGTCCGCAGGCACGTCCGCGACCGTCCGCTCGCAATACCCGTGCACCTGGCCCGTCTGAACGCCGCACCGAGGGCACGGCACCGGCCCGGACCTGGTCCGCGCCCGCACCACGATCACGTCATCCTGGTCCGTCACATCCTCGATGACCAGGGAAGACAACCCGGAGAACACTATTCCCGCAAGCCCATCTATGTCACACCCGACCGACCATGCCACACGTCACTAATCGTGTCATAACCTGACACGCTGACACCACCGAAAGTGAGACAGAGCCAATTAACGGTGTAACTTGATCTTGGTTGTTACTTCCGGCCCGCGGTGAGACGGCCGTCGAAGGTGATGTCGAAGGCGTTGAGGGCGGCCTTCCACCGGTTGGTCCACCGCTTGCGGCCCTTCCCGGTCGGGTCC
>JGI20205J14842_1000254_pt1 | contig 13773 bp, 13 predicted proteins | sample NGESurshal092012_2_FD_14842 | JGI IMG/M metagenome (IMG submission 14842) | reverse complement strand
CCACCAAAAAAATTATAAGTGCAAGTAATACAAGAATTGCAATTATTGTCCAGATTGATATGGCATGTTTGTGTGAGGTAATTAGTTCAATTTTACTTTTTACAAAATCGCTTACTGTTTCTACCTGGATTAAAATAGTAATAACGATCACCAAAAAATAACAGAATAAATCGAAAATTCTTTCGAGAAGAATAGTTCCAAATAATTTTGTTACTGGTATCTTTTCGTAGCGGCCTAATAAAGTGCATCGCAAAATTTCACCTGCACGGGGCAAAAAAGTATTGGCAAGATAACCGCACATAACTGCATAAAAAGTATTGGAAGTTTTTGGTTGGTATCCCATTGGCTCAATAAGAATTTTCCATCTTATGGCGCGACTGATATGGCCCAGAATAGTGATGATAAAAACAGGAAGGAGAATGATATAGTGTGCATTCTGAAGTGATTCTTTAAATTGAAATTTTTGAATAGATGTCATTTTTCCTAATTGCCACCAGGTCAAAAAAATACCTATACCAAGGAAAATCATATATTTTAATACAGAGAATATTCTTTTTTTCATAATAGAACTACAAGATAATAAACCCATTCTGATTTATCTCTTTATTAAAAGATTATCAATTAATCTTACGTCGTTGAGAAATGCTGCAACAAGAATCACAATTTCTTCACCATTATTAAAATGAGTTATTATTTCAAGGTTTTTTCGTTTGGCAAGTTCGAGGTAATCCACCTTAAATCCAATCTTTTCAAGATCAATAATTGTTTTATTTTTTAACGCTGAAAAATTATTTTCAATAAGTTTATTTTTTATTGAAACTAAAGACTTGTGCAATTGAGACGCTTTAATTCTTTCATCGGAATTTAGCCTTACATTTCTGCTGCTCATAGCAAGGCCGCTTTTTTCACGATGAATCGGGAAAATGATAAGTTGAACGTTTTTATGCATTAATACGATTAATCGTTCGATAATCAAGCATTGCTGAAAATCTTTTTGTCCCATAAAAAGATAGTCAGGGTCTACAATATTCAGTAATTTTTCCACGACCATACAAACGCCCTGAAAATGCCCCGGACGGAATTTACCTTCTAAAATCGTTTCAAGATAACCAAGATCGTAATGTTTTTCCCGGGATTTTGCATCAGGATAAATTTCTTTTTCACCGGGTAGAAATAAAATATCACAGCCGTTTTCTTCGAGTAATAAAATATCATTTTCAATCGTTTTTGGGTATTTTTTTAAATCATCAGCGTTATTAAATTGCACAGGATTTACAAAAATGCTGCAAATAGTTAGTTTTGCAACCTTTCGGCACTCCTTTATTAATGCCAAATGACCTTCGTGCAAAGCGCCCATGGTAGGTACAAATCCAATAGATTTACCAGTAAAATTTTGCTTATCCAGATAATCCCTGAGACCTTTTGTGAGTTTAATTATAATCATAATCTCTATGTAATTGTGTCTAACATTGAGTTTTACATTGTGCAAAAGAAAAAAAATGATACCTTTGCCGCCTGTTAAAAAACAATATAGCTAATTTAACCATTTGTAAATGTCGACAAAGAAAAGAATTTTATTCATAGCCAACGAAATGTCACCTTATCTGGAAATGACAGAATTTGCGGAAATTGTAAACAGGCTTGCAGTAAAATCAAATGAAAACGGAATGGAAGTTCGTTGTATCATGCCTCGTTTTGGGATGATAAATGAGCGCAGGCACAGGCTACATGAAGTAGTTCGTCTTTCCGGAATCAATGTTTCTGTTGACGGAGATGATTATCCTTTAGTAATAAAAGTGGCTTCGCTTCCCAATGCAAGATTGCAGATTTATTTCTTAGACAATGAAGATCTTTTCAAAAGAAAATCTCTGTTTCATGATGAAAGTGAAAAATGGTTTTCAGATAATGCTTTAAGAACCGTATTATTTTGTAAAGGAGCTTTGGAGACTGTAAAAAAATTCGGATGGCCTCCGGACATTATTCATTGCAGCGGATGGATGACAGGCCTTATACCTATGTATATTAAAACTGCCTACAAAAAAGAACCTGTATTTAGTAATTGCAAAGTGATTTACACCATTGGCCAAAATACTTATAAAGAAAAAATGGGGCCGGAGTTTGCAAATGTAGCGACCATTAATGCAAATATTAAAGAGAAAGATATTTCCATTTTCAACGAAGGGAGCAATATTGCCATGTTCAGAGGTGGCGCTCATTTCGCCGACGCCGTTACCTTTGGAGCCGAAAAGGTAGATAAAAAATTAGTGGAGGAATTTAGTAAAGTTCGTGGTAAAAAGGTCTTAAAATATAATCCGGAATCAGATCTGTCGGACTATTTGCAATTGTATTCCGACTTTTAAATCATTGTATAATTTCCTTTAATTGGTTTATTTTTCAAGTGATGAACAAAAAACAAACTCTTTTTACAAAATTGGGTTTGTATGACGTTTTACGTGAGTGTTCATTTTTTTTCCAATTTGGAATTTAATCTTTCCTGTTTTTTTTAAAATATTATTGGTATTTTCTTTATTCTATTTGTGGAGGATCGCAGTAAAAGAATAAATAAGGGTGATTTTGTATTTCCGTTTACAATAAATTTATATTAGCCTCAAAATTCCATTTTGCTCTATCATTGTGAAGCCATAATTTTGCGACTCAAAAACAAAACATTATGCCCTATTTATTTACGTCTGAATCGGTGAGCGAAGGACATCCGGATAAAGTTGCTGACCAGATCAGTGATGCACTTATTGATAATTTTTTAGCATTCGATCCGCAAAGTAAAGTTGCCTGCGAAACTTTAGTAACAACAGGCCAGGTGGTTCTAGCAGGCGAAGTGAAATCCAAAGCCTATCTTGATGTACAGGAAATAGCGAGAGGTGTGATTCGTAAAATAGGCTATACAAAAAGTGAATATATGTTTGAAGCCAATTCATGCGGAATTTTCTCTGCAATTCACGAGCAATCTGCGGATATAAACCAGGGAGTTGACAGAAAGAAAAAAGAGGATCAGGGAGCCGGCGACCAGGGAATGATGTTTGGATACGCTACTAATGAAACCCAAAATTATATGCCGCTTTCATTAGATATTGCTCATAGCATTTTGATAGAATTGGCTGCATTAAGAAGAGAAAATAAACAAATTAAATATTTACGCCCGGATGCCAAAAGCCAGGTTACGCTTGAATACAGCGATGATAATAAACCTGTAAGAATAGACGCAATCGTTGTTTCTACCCAGCATGATGATTTTGATAAAGATGATGATAAAATGCTGAAGAAAATATCAGATGATATCAAAAAGATCCTGATACCGCGTATGAAGGAAAAATATCCAAAATATGCGCATTTCTTTAACGACAAAATAAAATACCACATTAATCCTACTGGAAAATTTGTAATCGGGGGTCCACACGGAGATACAGGACTTACCGGACGAAAAATAATTGTAGATACTTATGGTGGAAAAGGTGCTCATGGTGGCGGTGCATTCAGCGGAAAAGACCCAAGCAAAGTGGACAGGAGTGCAGCTTATGCAGTAAGGCATATTGCTAAAAATCTTGTAGCAGCTGGAGTTTGCGACGAAATATTGGTGCAGGTTTCTTATGCAATCGGCTTAGCCCAACCAACAAGCATCAACGTAAATACGTATGGTACTGCCAAAGTAAAAATAACCGATGGTGAAATTGCTAAAAAAGTAGAATCAATATTTGACATGCGCCCTTACTTTATTGAGCAACGCCTCAAACTTCGCAATCCTATTTACCAGGAAACCGCTTCTTACGGCCACATGGGTCGCAAGAATGAAGTAGTTACCAAAACATTTAATTTGCCTAACGGTTCTCCTAAAAGTGTAAAAGTGGAATTATTTACATGGGAAAAATTAGATTATGTACCTAAAGTGAAGAAAGCTTTTGGAATAAAATAAAATAAATAAAAATGAATAAAAAACCCTCATTTATTGAGGGTTTTTTGTTACCCTGAATTAAAAAAGTAAATTTGAATAGTGAGACCACCACATAAAACATTCACCCAGCAACACCGTCCCAAAAAAAATCTTTTGGTTGGAGGAATCCCATCTGTTATTGATGCTATGAGAAATGGTGAGCAATTAGAAAGAATTTACTTACAAAACACTATTTCTTCTCCCGAAGCCGATGAATTAAGAAGCGTGGCATTGGAATTTGAAGTTCCCATAAATAAAGTTCCTTTTGAAAAAATAAGAAATTTTAACCTCGAAAATCCGAAAGGATGTATTGCCATAAAATCAAAAATAAAATATCAAAATCTACAGGATGTAATCTCACTGATTGTTGAAAATGGAGAAACTCCTTTATTACTATTACTTGATGGGATTACTGACATTAGAAATATTGGCGCATTGGCTAGAACGGCTTACTGTTGCGGTGTTCACGCCATAGTAATTCCCGAAAAAGGAATAGGGGCCTTAAGTGAAGATGCGATTACCACTTCCGCCGGAGCACTCCAAAACATCGCTGTTTGCAGGGTGAAAAATTTACACAGCGCTATAGGCGAATTACATTTAAATGGCTTCAAAGTTTTCGCCAGTGAGATGACTGCAGAGGAAAATATTTTTGATATTAATTTTATGGAACCCTGTGCCATCATTATGGGAAGTGAAGACAAAGGAATACAATCTTCCCTTTATAAATTATGCGATGCAAAATTTAAAATCCCTATGCAAAAAGAATTTGAATCCCTGAATGTTTCTGTTGCCGCAGGAATGATTTTGTATGAAGCGATGAAGCAGAGAATTAATTATTGAATTATTTTATTATTGTTTGCATTGTTTGCGCATGCTTTATAATTAAATAATTCAATAATCAAATAATTTTAATAGTCGAATAATGGAACAAATTAAACTCATCGAATGTCCCCGCGATGCCATGCAAGGCTGGAAAAATTTTATCCCTACCGAAAAAAAAATTGAATACATCAATCAACTATTAAAAGTTGGTTTTGATACCATAGATTTCGGAAGTTTTGTTTCGTCAAAAGCTATACCTCAAATGGCCGATACGAAAGAAGTCATTCGTCAATTATTAATGGNCAATACTAACACAAAATTGCTCGCCATTATTGCAAATGTTCGCGGAGCAAAGGATGCAGCGGAATTTGAAAAGATAAATTATCTCGGATTTCCATTTTCCATTTCTCCCACTTTTCAAATGCGCAATTCCAACAGCACTATTGAAGAATCTTTGGAAAGAGTAAAAGAAATAAAAAATATTTGTGATAAAAATAAAAAGGAATTGGTGGTTTACATTTCCATGGCATTTGGAAATCCTTATGGCGATGTATACAACGAAAACATTGTTTTGGATTGGATAAAAAAATTAGCGGGAGAGGGGATTCAGATAATTTCCCTGGCCGATACAGTTGGCCTTGCAAAGCCAGCACAGGTTTCGTCAATTGTTAAAAAAGTAATTTCAGAGTTTCCTGAAATTGAAACCGGAGTTCATCTTCATTCTACTAATATTAACTGGAAACAAAAAATTGATGCAGCTTTAGAAAATGGTTGTTTGCGTTTTGATGGTGCACTAAAAGGATATGGCGGTTGCCCGATGGCAGAAGATGAATTAGTGGGAAATATGAATACAGAATTGATGATTCCTTATTTTAAACAATTAGGATTTCTTAAACATATAAATGATGATGCCTTATTAAAAGCCAGTGAAATGGCTTCTAAAATTTTTATATAAATGGAATTCTTTTTACCATTTCAAATTCAATCTTATCCGTTTACACTTTCTTACCGGGATAAAATTTTATTTATAGGATCGTGTTTTTCTGAAGAGATAGGTGATAAAATGAGCGAATTGAAATTTGATATTCTGCAAAATCCAAATGGGATTTTATACGATCCAATAAGCATTTCTGATGCATTATTTTCTTGCATGGAAAACAAATTGTTTACAAAAAATGATTTATTTGAATTGAATGGTTTATGGCATAGTTGGAAACATCATTCAGCATTTTCAGATGTTAATAAAAAAGACGTTTTAGAAAAAATAAACCAATACAAAATGCAGCGTATCATTTTTTAAAAAAATCAGAATTTCTTATCATTACTTTAGGAACTGCTTTTAATTATCAACTCAAAGAAAATAAAGAGAATGTAGCCAATTGCCATAAAGCTCCTGCAAATCTTTTCCAAAGGATTTTATTAGCAATTGATGAAATAATTTCTTCACTTTTAAATGCTTTAAATGCTTTAGAAAAATTTAATCCTGATTTAAAAATTATTTTTACAGTCAGCCCTGTAAAGCATGTGAAAGATGGGATAGTGGAAAATAGCCGGAGCAAAGCCAGGTTAATTGAGGCAGTTCAGAGTATTGTACAACAAAAACAGAATGCATTTTATTTTCCATCTTACGAATTGGTAACTGATGTTTTGCGCGATTACCGTTTTTATAAAAACGATTTGGTACATCCAAATGAAACTGCAATCAATTTTGTTTTTGAAAAATTCATCGACTCTTTTGTGAATGATTCATCAAAAAAAATTATGGAAGAAATTAAGAAAGTTTTAGACGCAGCAAATCACAAACCATTTTTAAAGGATAGTGCAGCACATCAGAAATTTATAACTGCACAATTAAAGAATATCCAAAGAATTGAAAAAGATTATCCATTTATTGATCTTATAAAAGAAAAAAGGGTTTTCATGATTGGGCTACAAAACTGAATAGAAATCACGGTTATTTCTTTCTTAACTGTCGGAAGTTTTTTAGAACCCTTCTCTGGAGGGCAGGGAGAAAGTCTCTTCATTAAATTTTATTCCGTTCAATTCCAATTCCCTTAAAATCGGTTCATATATTTCGGGAATTACAGGAATGTGCAACCCTGTTAATTGTATTTTATTTTCCAAAATTAATTTTGCAGCTATGCCTAAAGGTAGCCCGACAGTTTTCGCCATTGCAGTATTGAGCTGATCTTCGCCTTTTACAATAAGGCAACTTCTTGTTTCTTTATTTTCCCCGTTTATAGAATATGCAATTTCATGCAGCATAATGATCATGTCTTTATCATGTGGTTTCATCACTAAATTTTTTTCTAAAAGATGTTGAAGTACTGAAGCCGAATTAGAAATTTCTATTGCTATTTTTTCTTTCTCATTTAATCCGAGATAATTTATTTGTTCCAAAAATTCAGGGTTAAAAAAATCAGTTTTCATAAAATCAATTCCTTTTTCTGAAATCAGTTTTTCCTTTTTTAAATTAAACCAGTCTGCAAAAGTTTTACAATTTTTAATCTCTTCGCGATCATTTTTATTGGTATACCCCACCTTAATAATCTTATTCCAGCCACGGCAAAAAGAAGGATAGCGCAAAGTAGTACGGATAAAAGTTTTTGCTTCATGAAGTTGATACGTATCAATATAGGATAAAGAATCCCTATTGGCATACCATGCTAATTGAAAAAATCCGGGCACATCAATAATATTATTTTCATCGCCAAAAATTTCGGAATAAGGAACCTCGATCGTCTTTCCGTCATCACGGTAAATAGCCCCTGCACTTCCTGCCATTACTACGTTTGCAGGATTCCAGGTGATTTTGTAATGCCAGGGATTATCATCACTTTCTGGAGAAACCAATCCACCGCAATGAGATTTGAATGATGTAATTTTTCCACCTTTTGCTTTTATAATATTGATCATTTTCATCGCACTCATGTGATCAATTCCCGGGTCTAATCCGATTTCTCCCAAAAAGAGCAATTTCTTTTTTTCGACCTCCTTTTTCAGGGATTTTATTTTTTCATCAATATATGAAGCGGTTAAAAGATTCTTTGAAAAATTCACACAATCTTTGGCCACTAAAAAATGTAATCCAGGAGGTAGCATAGAAATTACCATGTCAACTTTAGAAATATATTCATGGCGTTTCTTCTTATTGCTTACATCAAAAGAAATAGCTTCTGCAGAAGAAAAGTTTTTAGTTTTTGATTGAGCCAAAGAAAGATTGGAATCGCAGACAACAAATTTCCAATTATTTTCATCACTACATTTACCGAGGAAATCTATAAGACAGGTTGCAGATTTTCCGGCGCCAAATAAAAGTATTGTCTTCATTGAGCGAAATTAAAACAATTACGTATTAAGCATTATAGATTAAGGATTGCAGTTATTAATTTTTACCTTTGACTTATAAAAAATGAAATTATAATGCCTGAATTATTTAGAATGTTTGGTTTAAGATTTTTTTTCTTTGCGAACGATCATCTGCCTATTCATGTGCATGTAGAAAACGCAGATGGTGAAGTGAGATTTAAAGTTAGTTCTCCAATAGAATTAATTAGTAATAGTGGGCTTAAAAATAAGGACATTCATTTGGCACAAAGTTTAATAGAAGAAAATCAGGACATTATTATAAAAAGATGGAATGAATTTTTTAAAAGCTAAAATATTTTTTATGAAAATAGAAAAGGTTTGGTTTGATAATGATAATATTTATATCAAAACAGATGTTGGCCATATTATTGGAAATCCATTAGCATGGTTTCCTGCTTTGCTTAATGCAACAACCGAGCAACGGGAAAATTTTAGAATAGGCAAAACCGGTACTGGCATACATTGGCCTATTCTTGATGAAGATTTGAGCCTCGATGGTTTTTTTACCTACAAAACAAAGGATACTTTCGCTTTTGAGTAAAACTAATCGAAAAGGGTAGAGTTTTGCAAATACCGGAAGCGAGAACTTTATTTATTCTCCCCAATTTACATATCCACATTTTATCAAAAAGATGGTTAAAAATATCTACTAATTAATTCATTTATTTAAGGAAAAACGCTCTTTAAAAAGTATATTTGCCGATAGTAAAAAATTATGGAAACAATAGAAGGAGAACTGCCGGAAAATGGCCAACCAAGAGGGAGAATTATTCCTATAAACATCGAAGAAGAAATGAAGTCCGCTTACATTGATTATTCAATGAGCGTGATAGTTGGCCGGGCATTACCCGATGCCCGCGACGGCCTGAAACCAGTACATCGCCGCATATTATACGGAATGTATGAAATGGGAAATACTTTCAATAAGCCTTTTAAAAAATCTGCCCGTATTGTCGGTGATGTGATGGGGAAATTCCACCCACATGGCGACTCTTCTATCTATGGAACTTTAGTTAGGATGGCACAGGATTGGAGTATGCGTTATACGCTGGTTGACGGGCAGGGTAATTTGGAAGCCAGGACGGAGATTCCCCAGCGGCTATGCGGTATACAGAAGTACGATTACAGCGTATTGCCGAAACGATGTTGGAAGATATTGAAAAGGAAACCATTGACTGGCAATTGAATTACGATGATACTACCAATGAGCCAACAGTATTGCCCACGCGCATTCCACAATTGCTTTTAAACGGCGCCAGCGGAATTGCAGTGGGAATGGCCACCAATATGCTTCCTCACAATTTAACAGAAGTGGTGAATGGTTGCATTGCTTTTATAGACAACAGGGAAATTACCATTGATGAGATTATTAAAATATTGAAGGCTCCTGACTTTCCAACCGGCGGAATTATTTATGGATATGATGGCGTAAAACAAGCGATGCTAACGGGGAGGGGAAGATTAGTGCTTCGCGGAAAAGTGAATGTAGAAACCTCAAAATCGGGAAAAGAAAAAATAATTATTACTGAAGTTCCTTACCAGGTAAACAGGGATGCACTTACAGAAAAGATAGGCCATCTCATCAATGAAAAAGTTATTGAAGGAGTTTCTGATGTTAATAACGAAAGTAATAATAAAGAAGGAACGAGAATTGTTATTGATCTAAAAAAAGACGCTATCTCTCAGGTAGTGATCAATCATTTATATAAACATACTGAACTCCAGACTTCTTTCGGAATTAATAATGTGGCTCTTGTAAAGGGAAGGCCCCATGTTCTAAATGTAAAAGACCTGATACGGGAATTTGTTGACTTCCGTCACGATGTGGTGATAAGAAGAACCAAATTTGAACTGAAGAAGGCAGAAGAAAGAGCTCATATTTTAGAAGGATTTCTGATAGCTTTAGATCATTTAGATGAAGTAATAAAATTGATTAGAGCATCTTCTACGCCAGATGTAGCTAAGGAAGGCTTAATTGCTGATTTTGGAATGAGCGAAATACAGGCAAAAGCTGTTTTGGAACTGAGATTACAACGCCTTACCGGAATGGAAAGGGAAAAGATAAGAGAAGAACATGCGGAAGTAATGAAAATTATCGGCAGGCTAAAAGAAATTTTGGGTGATGAAAGTATTCGGTTTGGGATTATAAAAGATGAATTGAAAGAGATCCGGGAAAAATACGGAGATGCTCGCAAAACAGAGATTACTTACCTGGCAGATGAAATGAGTATGGAAGATCTTATTGAAGAAGAAGATGTGGTGGTTACGATTTCACATTTAGGTTATATCAAAAGAACTTCTGCAACAGAATATCGCAAACAGCGCCGCGGCGGCAGGGGAGCAAGAGGTAGCAGCACCAGGCAGGAAGACTATATTGAGCAGTTATTTATAGCCTCCACTCACCATACTTTATTATTCTTCACAGAAAAAGGAAGATGCTTCTGGTTAAAAGTTTATGAAATTACAGATGGGGATAAGCAAAGTAAAGGGCGCGCTATTCAGAATTTAATTCAAATACCTGCCGATGATACAGTGAAAACGATTATTTCTATAAAAAATCTTCAAGACGAAGAATATATAAATAACCATTATATCGTACTTTGTACCCGAAAAGGAATTATTAAGAAAACGAAAGTTGCTGATTTTTCACGGCCAAGGCAAAATGGAATCAATGCTATAACTATTAATGAAGGTGATCACTTGTTAGACGCTTGTCTTACTGATGGCATACAACAAATAATGATGGCTGTGAAAAGCGGAAGAGCTATCAGGTTTCCTGAAGATAAAGTACGGCCTACGGGGAGAGGAGCAATTGGAGTTTCAGGAATTTCTGTGGATGCTGATACAGACGAGGTAGTTGGTATGATTTGTGTAAAAGTAAATGACCCTGAAGTAAGTGTTTTAGTTGTAAGCGCTAAGGGTTATGGAAAAAGGACCGCAGTAGAAGAATACAGAATCACAAACAGGGGTGGAAAAGGAGTAAAAACCATCAATGTTACAGATAAAACAGGCAAACTGATCGGATTATTAAATGTCAATGAAAAGCAGGATTTAATGATTACGTGTAAATCAGGGGTTACTATTCGCACTTCAATTGCATCTATAAGAGAAGCAGGAAGGGCTACCCAGGGAGTAAAATTGATCAGGCTTGATGAAGGTGATGAAATTGCTGCAATTTCTAAAATAAATGATAATGAAATTGAAGATGATAACGGTGAAAATATTATAAGGGAGGTCGAAGATTTCGATGGTGAAAATAGTGGAAATGATAATAAAAATGAAAATGAGGATAATGATAATGAAATTTCAAATGATCCAGGAAAAGATTTTGATAACCAATAAGTAAACAATAAACATTAAACACATGAAACGAATAGTTTTACCGATTCTCTTTACCTTTCTTGTTCTCCTCACTTTCGGGCAAGATATCAAAAAAGCAACCTCATTAATAGCCGACAAAAAATATGATGAGGCAAAAACTCAAATAGATGGAGTTCTTGCAAAAGACCCTAATAATTCAGAGGCGCTTTATTTAAAAAGCAAAGTATATGTTTTAACTGCTGATGCCGCTGCTGAAAAAGGCGACATAACAGGGGATCCTTATGGAGAGGCATTTGACGCATTTAAAAAAGCGATTAAAGATTCAACTAATCCTAAACTAACATTATTGGTGATTAAAGATAATTACCAACCTATATTTGGAGTGTATTCCGGATATTTTGCAGAAGGTGCCAAAGCTTTTAATGAAGCGGCCCCCAAATCTGATACCGCTGGTTTTGCAAAGGCAATGGATTTGTTTATTAAGGCTGACAATGTAGGCCAATATATAGCACAAAATAAATGGGCAAACATAGGCAAAGTAGATACTACTTTAGTTCTTAATATTGCTAAGGCTGCATTAAATGCAAAGAGAGATAATATAGCTCGTGAGTATTTTAAAGAAATTGCAGATGCGCATATTAAAGGTTTGCATAATGATAAAGATTCCGCTGATCCGGCTTATGAGTTACCTTATCAGTGGCTCACATTGGATTATAAACAAGCAAAGGATTCGGCCAATATGGTCAAATATGCAAGCATTGGAAAAGAATTATTTCCTAATGATGATTATTATGATTTTGTAGAAATGGATTATTACAGGGAAAGTGACAACAAGCCTGCATTATTCAAGAAATATGATGAATTAACTGCGAGGCATCCTGACAGCCTGCGTTATCACCTAAATTATGCGACAGAAATATTCAGTTATGTTTACAATAGTGGTGATGGGGCGGTTATTAATAACCAGGATGCTTTGTTAGTAACCTTAAAAGATCAATTAGAAAAAGCACATTCGCTGGAACCTGATAATTCGAGTGTTAATTTATTGTATGCGCAATATTATTATAATAACGGAATAATAGTTCTTCAGAATGCAGAAAAAATAAAAGGTGCCAAACTTACTCCAGATCAACAAAAGCAGAAGAAAGATCTGAATGATACTGGTGAAAATGATTTGAAGCAAGCTATACCTTATGCACTGGATGCTATGAAGGATCTGGAGACCGGTTATAAAAAATCGGAAAAATCTAAATATAAATCCGCAGTAAATTTATTGCAAAATATTTACCAGAGCCTGGGAGATAAAGCAAACTTAAAAAAATACCAGGATATCTATGATGGTGCAGACGCAAAATTTGTAAACTGATCTTCATCATAAATTCGAATCTATTAAAACGAAACCCTGGAAATCTCCGGGGTTTTTGTTTAGAGATTATTCCCGTAATATTTTTCAGTAAAGCAGCAATTATAACGAATTTCGATTTTTACATTTAAATGCAGGGGGAACTTAATCGGGATCTCGGACGAGTAATTTATAGTTGATTAGCGTTGGAAAAGTTTCAAAATCTATTTAACATAAAAATATCTTATAAGCGTTTTCCATTTCCTTCATTCCCTTATTGCGATTTTTAACCTTACCGCATGCTTTAACGGTAATATTTAAGGTTAAAAATCGCAATAAGGGAATGCTCTTTTGCGAGAGCAAAAACACTAAAGATTAATGGAAAATTCATATAAGACTATATTATGTTACTTAGCTTGGGCAAAGCGTAGGTGCAAAAAGTTAAGTTTTATTAAAAACTTTTTGCATGCAGCGTTGGCTGTGTTTTACGTTGGCAAAGCAGAGCAGAAAGAGGAAGTAAAAAAAATGTCTTCAGGCGGCAGCGAAATTGCCGGGCGTTTTGGCAATTTCTCTAATAAATTACGTGAAAGAAAAAAACTAACTTTTTACTCTGAGTTTTCAGGAGAACCGTATCCTTCGGTTTTAGCATATCTTTTGGTACAGTTGGCTTCATTAATTGTAGCTGTATGGATTTTGTATGCGATTTTTCATAATTACATCTCCATATCCATAAAATAGACGCACCAAATATAACTAAAGCTGAGGTTCAGAAAAAGCGGGAAATAGTTGCCTTACAGCAAAAACTAATTCAGAATTAAAAATTTTAATTATCATGAAAGAAAAAAAAGTGCCTTCTTCTTACTTAAAGTATCTTGAAACAATACGTGATATTGTGATTTACTCACTTGGGGCCTTTTCGGGTTACAAGTTAATAATGTGGTGGCTGTTATAGCTGCACCAACTATAGCGCCTA
>JGI20205J14842_1000246_pt1 | contig 13944 bp, 9 predicted proteins | sample NGESurshal092012_2_FD_14842 | JGI IMG/M metagenome (IMG submission 14842) | reverse complement strand
GTCCCATCGTGTCCCTGTGAGTCCGGCTGTTTCCGGCTGTGCACGGACATATAGCGGACGGCGTCCGGGGCCGGGACGGGGGCACACGGGGCCGTCCTGGCCCCGTTCCGCTGTCGTAACGGGACCGTCGGCTGTGCTGGCTGTGGGCGCGACCGGCAGCGCCGGGTTGTCGTGATGGGGACACAGCGTCGTCGTCCTGGGTCGTCTGGCTGCGGGAACGAAGACGCGGCGGCCGCGCCCCGAGAGCGCCCCGGCGAATGAGCTGCGGCTGTCGCCCGGCGCCTGCGAGGTCTGACGCGCCCGGACGCCTGTGCCGCCTGGTCCCCCGGTCATCGGCCAGCTCCACCGAGGGCGCCGGTCGTGGCCGACAGGCCGCTGATCTCCTGTGCGGCCGACGGTCAGGCAGCGCGTCAGCTGAAGGTCGGCCACGACGTGACCAGAGCGGGGCATCAATGGCGCTGCGGAAGAGAGAGCGATCGGTTTTGCACGCGGCGCTAGCACCAGGGAAATATGGGGTTCATGTCGGCGGGGGGACCGACCCCATACCCCCACATTGCTCTATAAGCTACGGTGCCGATATTGATCTCCAGCAGGCGGACGGGCCGTCTGCTCTCTGACGTGCAGAAACGCTGCCTGCCGCCTAGGCAGCTGCTGGTCCGGAGTCACTCAGGGATCAGAACCAGGCTTGACGGCCCGCGGAACCGGCTCAAATCCCCATGAAAACCGACTTGAACCCCCATGGCGCAGTGAACGGCCGCGGTGCGGCGTACTGCTAGCGAATCGCCAGCCTGCGCACGGGACCGGGCATCGGCTTCTGCAAAGATTCCAAGGGCTTCGATCACTCGCAGTGATCGAACCGCCCCCCTGCACGGCCCCTACTGGCAGTGGACCCGCAAGGTGGCCGGCAAGGCCGTCACCCGGCTCGTCCCCGACGACCGGCTCGACGACTACCGGCAATGGCTCGACAACCACCGCCGGCTACGCGCCCTGGTCACCGAGCCCGAAGCCCCTCACCCTGGCTATCGCCGACGCTGACCCGCGGGCCAGGCGCCGCCCCGCAGTCCCCGCCCGCCACACCAGGCAAACCAGCGCATAACACTGTGGCAGCGCCACGCTTAACCTGTGAGCACACCCGCGATCAGCGCCCGTTACCGCAGGTCACCGCCAATGTGAAGACCTGCACATTCAGCGGTCCTGAGCGATGGCGGCTCGCTGACCTGGGCTTTCGCGGTTGGTCGTGAGTGAGTTTGCGCACTAAGCCGGGACCGTAGAGTGGCCGGCGTCCCCGTACGCGGGTCAGCTTCCGGCGGTCCTGGGCCAGGTCCACCGTGGCCGCAAGGCGAGCGCCGCTCCATGTCCGAGGCCGATTACGCCCGGCGCCCTGTCGATCGGGCACGTGGCCATTCGTATAGGGGGTAGACGGCTGGCCTGAGACCGGCGCAGCCGGAGGAGGAGAGGAGCGTTATGCCTGAGCCGGAGATTCTGCTGGGTGGCCTGGGGATTCCTGAGTCGCCGCGGTGGCATGAGGGGCGGCTGTGGTTCTGCAACTGGATCGACCGGCAGGTCATGGCGGTTGACATGGACGGCAAGGTGGAGGTCATACTCACCCGCGACCCGGAAAGCCACTCGATGGGGTACTCCATCGACTGGCTGGCCGACGGCAGGCTGCTGACGACGGGCGACAAGGTCCGGCGCCAGGAGCCCGACGGGTCGATGGCCGTCCACGCCGGGCAGCGGGCGAACGAGATCGTCGTGGACGCACGCGGCAACGCCTACGTTAACGGAGCGGACTTCGACTTCGTCGCCGGTGCGCCGCCCAAGCCGGGCTACATCAAGCTCGTCACGCCGGACGGGCAACTGCGCCAGGTCGCCGGCGACATCCAGTTCCCCAACGGCATGGTCATCACTCCGGACGGCCGGACGCTGATCATCTCCGAGTCGTTCGCGGGTCGGCTCACCGCGTTCGACATCGACGGCGATGGCGGGCTGTCGGGGCGGCGGGTGTTCGCCGAGGGGCTGGGGCCGGACGGCATCTGCATGGACGCCGAAGGCGCAGTCTGGGCCGGCACCAGCGGGTTCTCGGTCGCCCGCGTCGCCGAGGGCGGCAAGGTCCTGCAACGTGTCGAACTCGAGGAGTACCGGGCACCGTTCGCGCTGATGCTCGGCGGCCCGGACCGGCGGACCCTGTTCATCTGCACCGCTGAGTGGCACAAGGCCGACGGCGGCCCCGCCAACCTCGAACGGCTAGCCACGGGGCCGCGCACAGGGGAGATCCTCGCCCTGCCGGTCGAGGTGCCCGGCACCGGCCGGCCGTGACAGCAAACCCGGACAGCGACATGTAACCCCCTGCTGGCCACCTGCGCCAGGCCCTTGACCGAGTCCGCCGGCGTTCAGGTGCGCACTAAAGCTGCGCAGCGTCTCCTGGGAGATCGTCTTGGCTCGGACTCGGTACCCGTTCGCCTCGCTGATAATCTCGGCGGCCTGGGCCAGCGTGAGGTCCTCGGGGCCGTGGACGGCCTGGACCTGGCGGCCTGACCAGCCTGTAGAGAGCAGCCGGGCGGCGGTGATGTCGCCGATGTCGCGCGGGTCGACCCAGGGCAGGGCGTAGTCGAGGGTGTACTGCTCCAGAATTCCGTGCTTGGGCTGTGACCTGCTGCTTGGCCAGCCTGGCACATGCGCCAGGATCGCGGTTCATGGCTCTTCGTCTGCTCCACCTGATCGTGACCCGGGTGTTCGGCTGGCTCGCGCTGCTGGGCCGCGGGCAGGCGTCCAAGGATGCCGAGATCATGGTGCTCCGGCACGAGGTCGCAGTGCTGCGGCGTCAGGTCACCCGGCCGAAGCCGGACTGGGCTGACCGGGCGGTCCTGTCCGCGCCGGCCAGGTTGCTGCCAGCCGCGCTGCGAGCCCGGCGGCTCGTCACGCCTGGCACGCTGCTGGCCTGGCACCGCCGTCTGGTCGCACGTTCATGGACCTATCCGAATCGGCCAGGACGCCCTGGGCCCACGCGGGAGTTCCGGGACCTGGTGCTGCGGCTCGCGGGGGAGAACCCGGCCTGGGGGTATCGAACGGCACCTGCGGACGGTGCTCGCAACATTCGTCGGCCATTACAACGGTCACCGCCCGCACCAGTCCCGCCAGCAACGACCACCCGACCACGACATGCCAGTCGTCATGCCCCTCGAAGCACCCGTGCAGCGACGGAAAGTGCTCGGCGGTGTGATCAACGAGTACTACAGGGCCGCATGAACAACTCCACGAACGTGCAGTTAGACACCACGCGACGAGTTTTGGAGCGGTACAGGCAGGCAGACCGCTGGATCAGGTCGACGACGACCGGCTGCGTGGTGCTGCTAGCGCTGATCGCAGCGACAGTCTCCTACCTGCATTGCACATGCTGGCGAAGTGGCACGGGCAGTTGGGGTGGGTTGCTGCGCTGAGACCGTTGTCGGCGGACGGGATGATCGTGGCTGCGTCGACCACGCTGCTGGCCAACTCGCATGCGCGTGGCCGTGGTGGTTACTTCCCGCGGGCGCTGCTGATGCGCCAAGTGCACTGTAGCGCGGAGATCGCCTGCACTGTAGCGCGGAGATCGCCCCGTCGGCATCGCATGCTGCTTCGCCTCCGCAAACCTCCTGCGGCAACCGTACATGCTAGCGAGTCGGAACCTCGCCCGATTCCGGATCCGCGCGCATGGTCCGGTGTCGTGAGATCCTGTCGGGGATGGTCCCCCTGGGGCTGCAGTGCCGCAGCGTCTGACGCTGGATCTGGGCCGGAGGCCGCCAGCCGTGGCGAGCGCCGTTGACATATCCGCGGGCGCTGACTGGACAGGCTTACCCGTGGTCGCAGCGTCCTCAGCAGTTCACGACGTCGGCATTCCCTTTGATCCGGACACGGCGTAGCGTGACTCTGGCGGTAGCTGGCACGAACTCGAACCCGAATCCGCGGTTGGCGGACCAAGGAGCGCATGCGCATGGACCGACCAGCTGGGATGGGGTTCCGGCTATGTCCCGGTGAGACGGCGCGCACCCGCCTGAGGCCCGGCACCGCCACAATGCCACTCGGCTGACGAGATGGCCGCCTTGCCAGACCGGCGGGATGTCACGCCGCTGCCGGATCTGTTGCACGGACGTTCCCTCGCCGGGCCCGTGCGGGCAGAGCGCCCCGTCTACGTCGATCTGCTGCCTCCGTGCAATGCCGGCTGTCCGGCTGGCGAGAACATCCAGGCGTGGCTGGCGCAGGCGGAGGCCGGCCGTCATGAGCAGGCGTGGCGGCAGCTGGTCGCCGATAATCCGATGCCGGCGATCCATGGCCGGGTCTGCTATCACCCGTGCGAGAGCGTCTGCAATCGTGCCAGCCTCGACAGCGCCGTCTCGATTCACGGTGTTGAGAGGTTCCTGGGCGACTTGGCGCTGGAGCGGGGGTGGTCGTTCGATCCTCCCCCCGTCCGCAGCGGTAAGCGGGTGCTCGTGATCGGCGCCGGGCCGAGCGGGCTTTCCGCCGCCTACCATCTGGCCCGGCTCGGCCACGAGGTCGAGATCAGGGACGCGGGCGAGCGGCCTGGCGGGATGATGCGCTACGGCATCCCCGCCTACCGGATGCCGCGGGATGTCCTGGACGGCGAGCTGGACCGGATCGCCGCACTGGGCGTCCGCATCACCGGTGACCATCTTGTGGAGGACCTGGACGCTGAGCGGCGCGAAGGCAGCTTTGACGCTGCCTTCGTCGCGGTGGGCGCCCACCTGTCCAAGCGGGTCGACATCCCGGCCAAGGATGCGGGACGGATTGTGGACGCGGTGTCCTTCCTGCGTAGTGTCGCCTCGGGTGACCGGCCAGTGATCGGGCGGCGAGTCGCCGTTTACGGCGGCGGCAACACTGCGATGGACGCCGCCAGGGTAGCCCGCCGCCTGGGCGCGGACGACACGCTGATCGTCTACCGCCGCACCCGCGCCCAGATGCCGGCCCATGCCGAGGAGGCTGAGGAGGCTGAACGGGAAGGGGTGCGGATCAACTGGCTGCGCACGATCACCGAGGTGGACGGCCCGGGCCTGACAGTTGAGGTCATGGAACTGGATGAGAACGGTTTCCCGAGGCCGACGGGGGGGTTCGAGACGCTCGCCGCGGACACCTTGATCCTGGCGCTCGGCCAGGAGACCGACACCGCGTTCCTGCGTCAGGTACCTGGCGTGGAGTTCGGGCAGGACGGCACTGTGCAGGTGTCGGCGTCCATGATGACCGGGTATCCCGGCGTATTCGCCGGAGGGGATATGGTGCCGGCCGAGCGCACCGTGACGGTCGGCACGGGGCACGGCAGGAAGGCGGCCAGGAACATCGATGCCTGGCTGCGGGATGCCGTGCCGGTGACCCTGCCCAGGCACGAGCTAGTCAGGTTCGGCGACCTGAACTTGTGGTATTTCGGCGACGCCGCCCGCCGGCAGCAGGCGGAGGCCGCGCCGGAGGAGCGGACCGCGGATTTCAGCGAGGTACTCGGCGGCCTGTCCGAGCAGGAGGCGACCTACGAGGCACGCCGGTGCCTGTCATGCGGCAACTGCTGTGAGTGCGATGGCTGCCTGGGCTCGTGCCCCGAGGACGCGGTGATCAAGCTAGGCGCCGGCCATCGGTACAAGTTCGACTACGACCGGTGCACCGGCTGCGGTGCGTGCTTCGAGCAGTGTCCGGTGCATTCGATCGAGATGGTCCCGGAGGACCGGTGATGCGTTCCACGGTCGACGGCAACGAGGCCGCGGTGTCAGTCGCCTACCGGCTCAACGAGGTCTGCTGCATTTACCCGATCACGCCGTCCTCGCCGATGGCAGAGCTTGCGGACGAGTGGGCCAGCCAGGGACGGCCTAACCTGTGGGGCGGCGTTCCGGCCGTAGTGGAGATGCAGAGCGAGGGGGGAGCCGCGGGCGCTTTGCATGGCGCGCTGCAGAGCGGGGCGCTGGCTACTACCTTCACCTCCTCGCAGGGCCTGCTGCTGATGATCCCGAACATGTACAAGATCGCTGGTGAGCTGACTCCGGCTGTGCTGCACGTCGCCGCCCGGTCGGTGGCAGCGCAGGGGCTGTCCATCTTCGGCGATCACTCGGACGTAATGGCGGTGCGGCAGACCGGTTTTGCGCTGCTCGCTTCCGCCTCGGTCCAGGAGGCACACGACCTCGCGCTGGTGGCGCAGGCTGCCACGCTGGCGACCAGGGTACCGTTTGTGCACTTCTTCGACGGGTTCCGGACCTCGCACGAGCTGAACACGATCGAGCTGATGTCCGACGACGACCTGCGCGCGCTCGTGCCCGAGGACCTTGTCCGCGCGCACCGCGGGCGGGCACTCACACCTGAGCGGCCCGTCATCCGGGGCACAGCGCAGAATCCGGACGTGTACTTCCAGGCGCGGGAGACGGTGAATCCGTTCTACGCCGCCGTGCCGGACGCGGTAGAGGATGCGATGGCCAGCATCGCCGGCCGCACCGGTCGCTCGTATCACATCGTGGAATACGCCGGACACCCGGAGGCCGAGCGGGTGATCGTCGTGATGGGATCGGCTGCGCAGACAGTGGGGGAGACCGTGGCCCACCTGTGCGCGCAGGGCGAGCGGGTCGGCGTGCTCCAGGTCCGGCTGTTCCGGCCGTTCCCGGCCCAGGCGCTGCTCGATGCGCTGCCTGCGGGCGCGGGGCGGGTCGCCGTCCTCGACCGGACCAAAGAGCCCGGTTCGAGCGGCGAGCCACTCTTCCTTGACGTAGTCACCGCGCTGGCTGAGGCGTACACCGGCGGTGAGCGCGCGGTTCTGCCGCTGGTCACCGGCGGCCGCTACGGCCTGTCGTCGAAGGAGCTCACCCCCGGTATGGTCGCCGGGGTGTTCGCGGAGCTGGCGCGCGAGCGGCCGCGGCGCCGGTTCACGATCGGCATCACCGATGACGTTTCCGGCTTGAGCCTGCCCTACGATGCGTCGTTGGACATAGAGCTGCCAGGCACGGTCCGCGCGGTCTTCTTCGGCCTCGGATCGGATGGAACAGTCGGCGCGAATAAGAACACCATCAAGATCCTCGGCGCCGAGGAGAACCTGCACGCGCAGGGCTACTTCGTCTACGACTCGAAGAAGTCAGGCTCGCAGACAGTGTCGCACCTGCGTTTCGGGCCACAGCCGATCCGCGCGCCCTATCTGGTGGAGCAGGCCAGCTTCATCGGCTGCCACCAGTTCGGGCTGCTCGACCGGGTCGACGTGCTTCGCCGGGCGGCGCCCGGCGCGACGCTGCTGCTCAACTGCGCGCAGCCGCCGGATGAGGTCTGGGATGCGCTGCCCCGCCCGGTCCAGGAAAAGATTCTCGCCAAGCGGATCGACCTGTATGCGATCGACGCCGGCCAGATCGCCGGCGATGTCGGCCTTGCCGGGCGGACCAATACCATCCTGCAGACCTGCTTCTTCGCCATCTCGGGCGTGCTGCCCCGCCGAGAGGCGATCGTGAAGATCAAGTCGGCGATCGCCAAGACCTATGGCCGGAGGGGTGCCGAGGTGGTCGAGCGGAACCAGCGCGCGGTCGACCGCGCACTGGAAGGGCTGCACCAGATTGAGGTGCCCGGACGGATAACATCTGCCCGGGAGCTGCCTGCGGTCGTGCCGGCCAGCGCGCCGGAGTTCGTTCGCACCGTCACCGCGGAGATGATGGCCGGCCGCGGCGACGACTTGCCGGTCAGCGCAATGCCGGCGGACGGTACCTATCCGAGTGGCACCGCGGCCTACGAGAAGCGCAACATCTCCGAACTGGTCGCGGAGTGGGATCCTGACCTGTGCATCCAGTGCGGTAACTGCAGCTTCGTGTGCCCGCACAGCGTGATCAGGTCTACTTACTACGACGAGTCGCTGCTGGCCGGGGCGCCAGCGGCCTTCCGTTCGGCTCCGCTCGACGCCCGCGGTCTCCCGGACACGCGCTTCACGCTGCAGGTGTACGTGGAGGATTGCACCGGATGCGAGCTATGCGTCCAGGCGTGCCCCGTCGGCGATCCGGGACGCCCGGAGCGTAAGGCGATCAACCTCGCGGCCCGCGAGCCGCTCGTGGCCCCCGAGCGGGAGAACATTGCGTTCTTCGAGACGCTGCCGGTGGCCGACCGGTCCCGGGTGGACTTCGGCACGGTGCGCGGCACGCAGTTCCTGCAGCCGCTGTTTGAGTTTTCCGGCGCCTGCGCTGGCTGCGGAGAAACCCCCTACGTCAAGCTGCTGTCGCAGCTGTTCGGCGACCGGCTGATGGTCGCCAACGCAACCGGCTGCTCCTCGATCTACGGCGGGAACCTGCCCACGACGCCGTGGACGACCGGCGCCGACGGGCGCGGCCCGGCCTGGTCGAACTCCCTGTTCGAAGACAACGCCGAGTTCGGCCTCGGGTTCCGGCTGGCCGCCGACCAGCACGCGGAGCTGGCCCGCAGCCGCATTCGCGAGCTGCGGGACGCGATCGGCGCCGAGATGGTGGACGACATCCTCAGCGCGCCACAGCTTCGCGAGTCGGAGCTGCGCGCCCAGCGCGAGCGGGTCGCCGAGCTTAAAGGACGGCTCGGCGGTCTTGACGTTCCGGCTGCCGACCTGCTCAGCGTGGTGGATCACCTGGTCCGGCGCAGCGTGTGGATCGTCGGCGGGGACGGCTGGGCCTACGACATCGGAGCAGGCGGCCTTGACCACGTCCTGGCCAGCGGACGCAACGTCAACGTGCTGGTCCTCGATACAGAGGTCTACTCCAATACCGGCGGGCAGGCATCCAAGGCGACACCGCTTGGCGCTGTCGCCAAGTTCGCCGCCGCCGGCAAGACCGTGCCGAAAAAAGATCTCGCGCTGCAGGCGATGGCCTACGGCAGCGTGTACGTGGCCCGGGTCGCGATGGGCGCCGACCCGCAGCAGACCCTGCGTGCCTTCCGCGAGGCCGAGGCCTACGACGGGCCGTCACTGGTAATCGCCTACAGCCACTGCATCGCGCACGGCATCGAGATGCGCGACGGGCTCAGTCAGCAGTACCGTGCCGTGGCCAGCGGGCACTGGCCGCTAGTCAGATACGACCCGCTGGTGCGCGCGGCGGGCGGCAACCCGTTCCTGCTCGACTCGCCCAGACCGCGCATCCCGCTGGCCGACTACACCCAGCGGGAGCTGCGCTACCGCGCGCTCGGCAATACCCACCCGGCCGAGGCGGAACGGCTAGCGGTGCTGGCCCAGGAAGCAGTCGACCAGCGCTGGGACACCTACGAGGAGATGGCTACCCGCGGCGCAGGGCGGTTCCCGGCCGACGGGCGGAAAGATAGCTGATGGACCTTTCGACCCGCTACCTGGGCCTGGTGCTCCGCAACCCGCTCGTCGCTTCCGCGTCCCCCCTCTCGAATACCCTCGACGGCGTCCGGCGGTTGGCCGACGGCGGCGTCGGCGCGGTCGTGCTCTACTCCCTGTTCGAGGAGCAGTTGCGCCGGGAGGCTGCGCAGAACGCGCGGCTCGCTGACGCCGGCACGGAGAGCTTCGCCGAGTCCCTGTCTTACTTCCCAGCCGGCGCAGCGGAAGCCGGCGCAGCAGAGGAAGCTGGCCCGCGCCGGTACCTCAGCCTGCTCGAGCGTACGGCGGCCGCCGTGGATGTCCCGGTGATCGGCAGCCTCAACGGCGTCACGCCCGGCGGCTGGACCGGTTGCGCGCGCGCGATGCAGGAGGCGGGCGCCGCGGCGATCGAGCTGAACATCTATTCCGTACCAGGCGACCCGCATATTTCCGGCCGGGATGTCGAGCAGCGGCACATCGACATCTTGCGCCAGGTCAAGACTGTCGTGACCGTCCCGGTGGCGGTCAAGTTGAGCCCGCACTTCAGCTCGACCGGCGAGATGGCGCAGCGGCTGGACCAGGCGGGCGCCGACGGCCTGGTGCTCTTCAACCGGTTCCTGCAGCCCGACATCAACCCGGAGACCCTCACGGTAGTGCCCGCCGTGGACCTCTCCAGCCCGGACGAGGCCAGGCTGCCGCGTACCTGGATCTCCCTCCTGCGCCGGCGGGTCCGTGCCTCGCTCGCAGCGACTACCGGTGTCGAGGGACCTGCCGACGTAGTCAAGTACCTGCTTGCAGGCGCCGATGTCGTGATGAGCGCGTCCGCACTGATCCGCCATGGCCCTAAGCATTCGGCCGTCCTGCTCGACGGCCTGTCCGAATGGATGGGCCGCAAGGGATACTCCTCCGTCGGCCAACTGCGCGGCATCCTCGCCGTGCCCGCGGATGCCGATCAGGCCGCTTACGAGCGGGCCGGCTATGTCCGCGCCCTGCAGGCCGCCAACAGCGCCCGCGACCCGTGGTGACCGGCGGGCATAATGGCAATCACTAAGGACCAGTGGCACTTGCGGGCGCGTTTAGCCGTCTGCGGTTTCAGGAAAATTCGGCTGGTCACTGTGAGCCGCCCCGCGGCCCCCGGAGCTCGTTGAGTGCTTGTGCTGGCATCCTTCNTGCGAGGGTCTTGCGCGAGCGTTGAACGCGGCGGTGTGGCCAAGCTCGCGGCGGTTGTGGCGGTGTAGGTGGGTGCCGTCGAGGTAGTGCCGGCCGAGCAGGCCGTTGGACGTCCTAGTTTGTCAAGTGCCGGCCGGGTGGAGGGCTGCGGCCGCGGTCTCCATGATGCGGTAGGGGCGCCTGGCGATGGCGCGCTTGAGGCAGCGCCGGAGCTTCTCTCGGCTCCGGCCCGGCCGCGCGGCCAGCTCAAGCTCGCCGCGCAGGACGGCGAACGGGGCGCGCAGCTCGTGGCTGGCGTCGGCGACCAGCGCGCGCTGCCGCGCAAGGGCCCGCTGGAGCCGGCTCAGCAGATCGTTCACCGTAGTAGCCAAAGCTGCGACCTCGTCGCGCGTCGCCGGGACCTGCACGCCCGGTGCCTGGTCGCGCTCGGACAGCACGGCAACCTTTCCTCGTCGGCTCAGGCAGGGTCGAGTTCGATGGGGCAGGCCATGCCGCACGGGCCGCCGCGGCCACGACCGAGTTCCTCTCCGGAGACGGGGATGACCTCGATGCATGCTTGCGCAGCATGGTGTCGGTGGCAACGTTGCGCTCGGTGCGGGCGACGGGGCCGTGGCCAGGGACAGGGCCCTCGCGGGTAACCCGTGGCGGCCTGGGAAACGGGGCCGGCTTCCGTGCTGCCTGGCACGATCCGGGCATAAGGCACTGGAAATACGAGCGCGATGTGCCCGCTGCTTCGCCATTTGATGACATACGGCGGAGATCCGTCGGCATTGCGCACCCCGATGATCAGGCCGGCTCGGACGTTATCCCCTTCCGGCACTAGCCAGTCGCCAACCCGAGCCATCATCAGTCACCTCCCATGCCGCGGAATCTGTCGGGCCTGCTGGTCGGCGGGCCGCGGGATCCGTTGCGGATCCTCATGACTGAGCCTTCCGCGGGCGCGGCGCATCGGCTCAGAGTCGAACGTCCCGGATGGCAGGGCCGGAGGCTAGCGGCTAGGCCGGCCGTAACGACCGGCGGCGGACGAGCCGGCGCAGTTGGCCGGCGCCCAGGGCGATGGCGAGGATCTGCAGCGCCGCCTCGCGGCCGGACAGTCCGCCCCGAGATATGCGCAAGTCACGGGCAGCCACTACAACGGTTGCTGCGGGTCAGGCGTCGCCACGGCGGGCGACGGGTCCGGTGGCACGCGGGTCAGCGCCGCACCTCGACGGTTAGGCGCAGACTGCACGATCGACTCCCTCCGTGCGCCACATCACCCCGACCAGCCTGGCAGCGGCGGTCCCCGGTGGCGTTAGGGTCCCCGGTCGGCCGACCTAGGGTCGTTCGACCTTGGTCGCCGCCGCGGTTATCACGCCAGGGCAAAGCAAGTGGGGTGATGGCTGTGACCGGGACCAGGAAGCCAGATCGGGGCCAGCGCAGGCCTGATACCGTCGGCCAGCCGCAGCCGGCCAGCCTGCGGATCACGCCCGATGACGTGGCCTATCTCGTCGCCACGGCGGCGCGGGCACCATCGGTGCACAACAGCCAGCCGTGGGAGTTTCGGGTGCGCGGGAGCGCTCTGGAGCTTTATGCTGACCTGGGCCATCGCGCTGGAACTAGCGGAAACGCGACGCGACGCCGGGCAGGTCACCGGCTGCTGGACCGCGAGCGCATCGCCCGTGACCTGCATGACCTGGTCGTTCAGCGGCTTATGCCACGGCGATGTCGCTGCAGGGCGCCATGCCGCTGAGGCCAGCGACCCGGTGGGCCGGGCCGTGGACGCGCTGGACGCGAGCCTGAACATCCTGCAGGAGATGACCGAGCCGCTCGGGTTCACGCCGTCGCTCGCCTGGCCGGCGACCTGAGCCAGGTGCCCGTCGAGGTCGCCGAGCAGATGCTGGTGGCGCTGCGCGCGGCGCTGTCGAACGCGGCTCGGCACGCCCGCGCCAGCCACGTCCAGATCGCCATCGGGGCCGGCTCGGACCTGGTGTCGCGGACAAGGCGTGGGCATGACCGGCAGCACGCGGCGCCCCCCGCATGGGGCTGCGTTCCTAGAGCTGCGTGCCGACGATGCCGGCCAGGTCGGCGAGCCGGCAGGTGTAGCCCCACTCGTTGTCATACCAGCCGAAGACCTTCGCGAGGCTGCCGGACGCCTGCGACAGGCCGGAGTCGAAGACGCACGACGCGGTGTCGCCGATAATGTCGCGGGAAACCAGGGGGTCAGTGCTGTAGCGCAGGATGCCGTTCAGGCGGCCTGCCGAGGCCTGCTCAAATGCCTCGTTGACCTCGGTGGCGGTCACGTCGCGCGCCAGGACGACGGTGAGGTCGGTCAGCGACCCGTCCTCGACGGGGACGCGTACGGCCACGCCATCCAGGCGGCCCGCCAGCTCGGGGATGACCTGGCCCGTGGCCTTGGCGGCGCCGGTCGTGGTCGGCACCATGCTGACCGCGGCGCTGCGCGCGCGGCGCAGGTCCTTGTGCGGGCCGTCCAGCAGCATCTGGTCGCCGGTGTAGGCATGCACGGTCGTCATGAAGCCCCTGACGATGCCGAACGAGTCATTCAGGACCTTGGCCATCGGGGCCACGCAATTAGTCGTGCACGACGCATTCGAGATCACGTCATGCCGCTGCGGGTCATACTCCCCGTCGTTGACGCCGACGACGACGGTCAGGTCGGCATTCTTGCCCGGCGAGGACAGCAGGACCTTGCGGGCACCGCTCTTGAGGTGCCGCGCCGCGTCATCGCGGGCGCGGAACTTGCCCGTGGACTCGATGACGATGTCGACGCCGAGTTCGCCCCAGTCGATAGTGCTCGGGTCAGGGCTGCACAGCACCCTGATCGGCGCGCCGTCGACGGTGATCGAGTCCGCGGAGTACTCGACCTTGGCGGCAATGCGACCATAGGTCGAATCAAAGTCCAGCAGGTGCGCCAGCGTCAGCGCGTCGGTGACGTCGTTGATCGCGACGACCTCGATGCCCGGCTGCTCCAGCGACCGGCGCACGAAGGCACGCCCGATCCGCCCGAAACCGTTGATTCCGACTCGGATAGTCATTCTCTTTCCTCCCGGCTCGGGGCGGTACCTCTATCTCGCCTCTTCTCCCATCATCGGAGCGCGCCCCGGCCGCCGGTACGGTCGATCGGCACCTGCGGCAGGGCCCTTAGGCCCGCGCCCTGGCCCGCCGCCCCACCTGCCTGAGCGCGGAATCGGCGCGCCCGAGGGATCGGCGCGGACACGTGGTGCCTCCTTCCCCGCCGCCCGGCGTCCGAAGGTACCCCCATCCTGAGGCGGCCCGCATTCCGGCGCGTGCAGGCTCTCAAGTGCCTGTACCTAACGATTGTGAGGCTTGACCCGACCGGGCAGGGCAGCGCACGGTGGACTAACCGGTGGTTGAGTCGGCACGGGGCGCGGTGCCAGAATTGCTGCCGGTCCGTTTCCCCGTGCCGCTCGCCGAGCCCGGCGTGCGCCTCTCGACGCACCGGGCTCTCCACGGCTGCTGCCGTCAGGCCTGGTTCGCCGTTG
>JGI20205J14842_1000244_pt1 | contig 13976 bp, 17 predicted proteins | sample NGESurshal092012_2_FD_14842 | JGI IMG/M metagenome (IMG submission 14842) | reverse complement strand
CATTAAGCGGCTACGTGATCATGGCGCCGTAAATTTTGCTGCCGACGTTCACTCTGCGACCGTCACGCGGCCACGAGAGGCGTCTGACCGCGGGTAAAGCGATCACGGAGCGTGCGCAGACGAGAGATCCTCCTGTCGGATGATCATGGGATCGCTTAATGCACAGTGCCCTGCAACCTGGTCATGGACCTCGGCGACCGGGCCCGGGGTCCCGCTTCCTCATCCGGGACCGCGACGCCAGGTTCACGACCGTCTTCGACGAGATCTTCTCCGGCGAGGGCCTGAAAATCATGAAGACCCCGCCGCAGACGCCGCAGGCGAATTGTCACGCCCAGAGATGGATACGCACGGCACGGGCCGAGTGCACTGACCGGATACTCATCTACGAAGAACGCCACCTGCGATCGGTCCTCGGCGAGTACGCCGGCCATTACAACCGTCACCGGCCCCGCCAGTCCCGTCAGCAGCTACCGCCCGACCAGGAATCTCAGACCACCGCTCCGCTGAATCTGCCAGTGCAGCGGCGGAAGGTACTCGGCGGCGTGATCAGCGAGTACCACCAGGCCGCCTAGCCGAAACCTTGAACCCCAGGTCAAGCACTATGCGACGAGTTTCGGAGCGGCACAGGTTAATTCTTCCGATGCCAGGTCACGCTGAAGCTGTTACCTGCAGCGCCGAGCACGCTAGCCATCGCGAGAGTGTGGGTGTAGCCGTCGGTCCAGCGGGTAAAGTTGTAACGCCCGATGTGCGGGGCGAAGCTGCCGAGCACGCGCCCGTTGACGGTCACGTTCCTGAACTTCACCCGGCCGAAGTTAGCCAGAAGGTTCAGGCCGTAACGCGGATCGGTCACGCCCGCGCTCACGCCACTCGGCTCGTAATCGTTCATGATGTGCTTAGTCGTCGTCCACTTCCCGCGCGAACTGGTGTCGGTGATCTTCAGGGTGAAGTGGTCTCGCAGTGGCCCGCTGACCACGGCCGACGCAGCCATGTGATCACCAGGCCGGACGACGTGGTGCATCCTGACCGGTGACCACGCAATGCCCGTGGACGGTCCCGTGGTGTACCACGCGTAATACTGCGTGTGTCCGCCGACGCTGTCGGCCTCGGTCCCGATCTGGGGCACCGAGGAACTCAGCCCCGAGCTTCCCGCGTTGGCATTGTCATCCCCGAATCCCGTGAACACCGTGGAATACGCGTCGCGGTACCCGTGCACGGCGATCCTTGGCTCCGTCCACCTGGCGGTGATGCTGTGCGGCCAGATGTAGCCGTCATATACGCCGAACGCGTAGCCGGAGAAGCTCATGCTGTTATACGACGGGCTTATGCCGGCCGCTGCCCGGCTCATGCCCATCGTCCCCAGGCCGAGACCGAGCGCTGCCGCGCCGGTCGCGATGGCTGCTGATGACTTCCTGATCCTCATGCTTGCCCCCTAGCAGAGAACCTCATTGTTCTCCTATTAGGATCCTCCCACCCGCACGATGCTGGCCCGGCGCCGCATCCCAGACCCGCGACCGCCAGGTGGTCACACGATCGGCCTAGGGCCCCGGCCTGCACTTACCGCGTGCCTGCGGGACGGACCCTGACGAGGGATCTCCTGAGCCCACACGACAGGACCCGCCGCGCCCAGAAGCCCAGAATCCGGCCAGCCCCAGGATCCAGCCGTGCTCCGGCTTTTCAGGCCGGATCTAGCATGCGAAGCTCAAATTCCAACGGCGAATACTCCCGAATTGATAACAGAATGTCATATCGCTACATCTCCTGCCGGGCGCGGATATGCGAACCAGAGGCGCCGCTGGATGTGACGTATCCTGGCTAAGAGCAATCTGGCCGGGGGGCAGATTCATGTTCAAGCTAAATAGGCTATTCCTTACGGCGGTCGCGGTGCCAGCCGCAGCCCTGGCGGCAGCCGGGGTGATCCCGGCCCCGCCCGCATCAGCGTCAGCCGTGCCGGTCGCAATGGAAAACTGCGGCAACGGAACGCGGCAATGCGCAACATTCAAGCCGCACAAGCTTTTTCTCCTGCGCGGCGGACCCAACGTCTGGCTCAGCAGAGCGCACTGGTCACATTGGTCGAGAACGTCGGCTCGCGCGACCGGCACTCTCTGGGGAGCAGATATCACGCTTACGAGAATCGGCTCGGTCACCGTCGTCCTGCACGATCCCGTCACCAGCCACGGAGTGCGTTACTTCGAGAAACTGCACGTCATCGGAGGCCGGGACGTCGTGCACTACTGGTACTGGTCGTGGGACCAGCACAACTGGAGCTGAGAAACATGCGCCTGATTATCATCGCGCTGGCAGCAGCTGCAGCGGCAGCGGCAGGACTTGCGGCATGCGGCACAGCTCCCAGCAGCCCCGCCGCCGCGACCTACTCAGCCGCACCCCCCTCACCAGCGAGGTCCGCCGCGCCCGCGCCGACCGTTACCAAGACGATCACCAGCCCGCCGGCCACGCCGGTCACCCGGCCGCCACCCGCCACCACACCGCCTCCGGCAGCGGCTCCCGACGTCACTGACCCCTGGGCAGTCGTCTCCGCCTACTACGGCGACATCGAGTCAGGGGACTACCCGGAGGCATGGGCACTGCTCAGCTCAGGCACGGCCACCGGCCAGACCTACCAGCAGTTCGCAGCCGGATTCGCCTGCACCGGCGAACAGCAACTCACCGAGCTGGACGAAACCGGCGACCAGGTCAGCTTCGACCTGACAGCGACCGACGACTGCACCGGCGCCAACCAGCAGTACACCGGTACCGACACCGTGGTGAACGGCAAGATCGTCGCGGCCAGCGTCACCCAGACTGGCTGAAGAGAAGCAACCTGCGGGTGCCAGAAGCCTGCCGCCCCCTTGAGCTGGAACGATGCCGACAGCCGGGGCAGGGCATGATCAGCCATGCCTATCCGCCTGCGCCGCCGCCTGATCTTCCCCGTGGGCCGCGCCCGCCGCCACGGTGCATCCCTCGAAGCCTCCGGGCCGTCAAGCCCAAAGCTGAAGACAGGGACCCGTGCTGGGCCGCCTGAGTTCGTCGAAGCTGACCGGCCCTGCCCTCCCCCCACCGTGGCAGCCGGGGTACATGAAGCTGGCTACCCGCCTGGCATGCGGCAGAACGACCTGATGAGATCAGGTCATGGCCGCCACCAACCCGCAGTCCGCCGACTGGGGGGCATTTCCTGGTCCCCCTGGCTCGACTTCGACCAGGCCCGCGACGACCGGCTCATCCCCTCGACCCCCGGCCTCTACCGCTTCCGCGCCCAGCACGAGGAGAGCCTGCTGTACATCGGTGAGAGCCAAGCTCGCTGGGACCGCCTCGACGATCTCGCCCGGGCGCGCCGCCGCCACACGGCCGATTATTACCTGCAGGGTCACGGGGACCCGAGCCACAGCTCCGCCCCATACTTCATCATCTGCGAGTGTCCGTGGCCGTGAGAAAGTCCCCGTGTGGCCGGGTCGTGGTCCCCGCTGGTGGCCGGTTGAAAGTCCCCGTCCCTCGTTCGTCGTGTCGTCCCGGAGGTTGAGGCCCGGGCGGTGACGGTGGCGGTGTCAGCCAGTCACCGCACCGCCCGGGGGAGCTTCCATTGAAGTCTGCGAGGGAACGGATGGACATCATTTCGGCCTACCGCGAGGTGGGCACTTACCGCGGAACTTGTCAACCTGTATGAGGCGCCAGTGCCGGGTGGTTACTGAGCGGCGGCTTCTTTCTCGGGCGGGTTGATCCAGGCAGTGACGGGGAGGGCTGGCGGGACCGGGGGCCTGGCGACGAAGCGCTCGGGGTGCTGCCGGTAGGCGGCAGTCAGGACGCGGGCGCGGCGGGCGCGGACGGCTGCGGCGGTGTGCAGGCCCAGGCCGCCGTGGCGGTGGCTGGTGTTATACCAGGGGAAGAACTCCTGGCAGTGCGCCCGGGCGGCCTCGATCGAGGCGAAGCGCGCGGGAAATCCGGGGCGGTATTTCAGGGTCTTGAACTGCGCCTCGGACTACGGGTTAAGAGGCACACGTGCGGCCGCGAGTGGGACTGGATCACGCCCAGGTCGGCGAGGAGGAACGCCGCCGGCTTCGGCGTCATCGAGGAGCCCCGGTCTGCGTGGAGGGTGAGCTGCCCGCGGGTGATGCCCTGCTTCGCCGCGGCGGCGGCGATGAGCTTCCCGGCCAGGGCGGCGGACTCGCGGGTGGCAACCATCCAGCCGACCGCGTAGCGGGAGTAGATGCCGAGGATCACGTAAAGGTAGTAGTACGTCCATTTCGCGGGTCCGTGCAGCCTGGTGATGTCCCACGACCAGACCCGGTTCGGCCCGGTCGCGATCAGCTCGGGCTTGACCGCAGCCGGGTGGGCGGCCTGCGCGCGCCGCTCGCGGGACTCGCCCGCCTGACGGAGCAGCCGGTAGAAGGTCGGCAGCGACCCGAGGCAGGTGCCCTCGTCCAGCAGCGTCGCCCAGGCCTCCGCCGGGGCCGTGTCGGCGAAACGATCAGCGTGCAGTGCGGTGAGGATCGCGGCCCGTTCCGCCGGGGCCAGGGCCCGCGGCTGCACCCTGTCGCGGTGCGGCACCGGCGGCCGGCGGGCCGGGGCCGGGCTGCTGCGGTGCCGCCGGTACCAGCTGGCCTGCGCCACGCCCGATGCCGCGCACGCGGCCCGGGTCCCGATCCGCGGGGCGAGCAGGGCGATGGCCTGATCGGTCACGAGCCCGACCCGGGCTCGGTGTCCGCGCTCTCGGAGATCGTCTCCAGGAGCGCCTGAAGTTCTGCCTGCACGTCGACCACGAAGCGGGCCCTGGCCAGCTCCTGCTCCAGCCGGGCCTTCTCTTTGGTCAGCCGGGCGATCTGCGCGTCCCGCGGGTCAGCCGCCGGACGGCCGCGACGCCGGGGCGCCCCGGCCGGCGCGCCGGCGTCACGGGCCCGCCGCCACTCGATACGTGACTGGAGTACAGGCCCTCCCGGCGCAGCACACCACCTTTCTCACCTGACGGCGCCGCGTCGTACTCGGCCACCACGTCCAGCTTGTACTGCGCGGCGAACCGCCGGCGGCGGGCCTTCTCGGGCACCTCGGGATCCGGACGCTCGTCAGCCATCTGTCCAGGATCGCCGGTCACCAGCGCACGGTCGAGCGCGGTCATGGTCATCGAGGAAATTGTCTCCATCCCCGCCCTTGAGGAAAGTCAGTGATTACTGAGGGGCGGGCGCCTCACGACAGCTTGGCAGGAAGGGGTTCAGCTCGGCGAACACCGCCTCGATCAGCTGCTGGTTCTCGTCGGCGCGCTCGGGCTTGGCCTGGTAACGCATGATGGTGTTCATCGGCTGCTCCAGCTACGCGGCCCGGTGGCCCGCTCTACCTGTACAGACTTCTCTCGCCCCGGGAATCATCGCTACCGGCACGGAGTCATCGCTAACCCTGACGGGGTAAGCCGCCGTTGCTAGAAGCGCCACACGAATGACTGCACCTCCATCACCTGTGCCGAGCTCCGGTCGCTAAGCCACTGACCGGCGCCGCGCGGGGCGGGTGAACCGGCCCTGGTGGTGCAGCAGCGGCGGCGCGCCGGTGCCGATGATGGCGTGAATGACTTGGCCCACCACGAGCTCATGGTCACCCACGGTGACAAGCGTGTATCGCGCGCAGATCAGGTGGGTAGTAGCCCCGGCAAGCATCGGCAGGCCGCACGGCCCGGGGCGCCATCGCGTGGCCGGGCCGAACCGGTCCGCTCCCTTGTGGGCAAACCGGGCGGCGACCTCTTCCTGGCCGTGGCCCATCAGGTTGACCGCGAAGTGCCGGGCGGAGCGGACCGCGGGCCAGTTGGATGACCCGTGCCCGATGTAGAAGGACACCAGCGGGGGGGCCAGGCTGGCTGAGCTGAACGAGGTGACGGTCAGGCCAGCCGGGCCGGGCAGGGTCACGATGACCACGCCCGCGGCGTGCCGGGACAGCGCCTGGCGGAAGGCCTCCGCGTCGACAACGGGCAGTGCCGGGTGGCTGGCGGGGGCCGGGGCGGAGGCGGAGAGGGTCACGGGACCTGCCTTTCGGCTCTGGGGTGAGGCGACTAGGTCGGCCGCCGGGCACGGCTGGCTCAGGTCAGCTCACTGCTTCGGGTACCTGCTGGTGGCGGGCCGCGGCGTACTGGCTGTCGGGTCGTGGCAGCCCGTAGTGCTCGCGCAGCGTCCGCCCGGTGTACCCGGCGCGGAACAGCCCGCGCCCGCGGAGGAGGGGGACCGCCTGCTCGGCGAAGGCCTGCAGGCCAGCGGGCAGGGCGGCCGGCATCACGTTGAACCCGTCGGCCGCCCCGCGCTCGAACCAGTCCACGATAGAGTCCGCGACTGGCGAACGGGTCGCTCTCGGGCAGCCGCCAGGCGGCTTCGTGGTGACCCGAGCACATCAGGAACGCGTTGAAGTGCAGCTGCCGCTTGGTCCTGCTCACGTGAGGAGCCTCCAGGTGGGACTGGTCAGGGAGGGACGGGCGCCGGCTCAGCGGGCCAGCTCCGGGGATACGGGCCGCGCCGGCTCTCCGGCGGCTGCGCCATGGGTGAGAGCCGCGAACCGGTCCAGGGCGGCCGCCACCCGGACGGCCCACGGGTCGAGGACCGCGCCGGGGTGGCCCAGATCCGATTCCAGGACGGCGAGCCCAGGCGCGGGAGTCACCGCGCCCAGTTCCAGCAGCAGCAGCCGGGCCAGCCCGGAAAGGTCGACCACCTGGTGGCCGCCGTCCAGCCCTGCAGCGCGGCTGACCGCATCGGCGGCCAGCCGGGCGATGCTGAGCGTCCTGGATTGCGGCTTCGGGTTGGCGGCGGGGACGACGAAGATCATGGCTGTTTCCTCCAGCACGGTCCTGGTCAGGCGCTGGCGTGCAGGGGCTGCCGGCCGGAGTTCCCGGCGGCCGCCTCGCGGCGGCGGATCTCGGGCAGGACCCCCTCGCCGAACCAGTAGGCCTCTTCCAGGTGCGGGTAGCCGGACAGGATGAACTCGGTGATGCCGAGGGCGGCGTACTCCTCGATCAGCCCGGCCACCTTTTCGTGGCTGCCGACCAGCGCCGTGCCGGCGCCGCCGCGGACAAGGCCGATCCCGGCCCACAGGCCCGGGTAGATCTCCAGGTCCTGCGCGGACCCACCGCGCCGGTAGGAGGCATGCAGGGCGCGCATCCGGTCCTGGCCGACCGACTCACTGGCGCCCAGCACCTGCTGGGCCCGGGCGATCTCCGCGGGGTCCAGGTAGTCGAGCAGCCTGCTGGCCTCGGCCCAGGCGTCCGCCTCGGTGTCCCGGGTGATTACGTGCAGCCGGATGCCGAACCGCAGCGTCCGGCCCTGCGCGGCGGCGAGTTCGGAGATCCAGCGGATTTTCTCCGCCACCTGGGCGGGCGGCTCACCCCAGGTCAGGTAGACGTCCGCATGAGCCGCCGCGACCGGCCCGGCCGCAGCCGAGGAGCCGCCGAAGTAGATACCCGGCACCGGCTCCGGCGGGCGGAGCACGGTCGCGCCGTCGACCTGGTAATACTGTCCCCTGAAGTCGAACGGCTGGGTGCCCCAGGAACCGCGCACGACTTCCAGGAACTCCCCGGTTCGGGCATAACGCTCGTCGTGCGACAAGTAATCACCGAAGCGCCGCTGCTCGTCGGCCTGGCCGCCGGTGACCACGTTGAGCAGCAGGCGGCCGCCGGACAGCCGCTGGTAGGTGGCGGCCATCTGGGCGGCCAGGGTCGGCGAGGTCAGCCCGGGCCGGAACGCGACCAGGAACTTCAGCCGCCGGGTCTCCCGGGTCAGCGCGGCGGTGACCAGCCAGGCATCCTCGCACCAGGTGCCGGTCGGGGTGAGCACTCCCGCGAAGCCGAGCTGCTCGGCCGAGCGCGCCACCTGGGCCAGGTACTCAATATCCGGCGGCCGTTCCCGCGCCGCGGCCCCCCTGACGTGCGGGATGTCCGGCCGGCCGGCCGGGGGCAGGCTGTGCCCCCGGCCCATGATCGCCCGGCCGTCGCCGGTGGTGGGCAGGAACCAGTGGAATGTCAGGCTCATGACGAGGTCCCCTGGACGGTGTCATTGAAGGCGGTGTCCACGAACTGGCTGAAGTCCTCGTGACCCGGGATCAGCCCGGCCGCGGTGAATGCGTTGGAGACCTGCTGCTCGGAACTGACGACCGCAGGGGTGATCGGCACGGCGGTCGCTACCGAGTCCCTGGTCGCGGCGACCATGACGCTGTCAGGCAGCCCGGTGCCCTGGGCCCAGACGGCGGCCCATGCTGCCTCGTGCGCGGCAGCCCAGGCGTGTGCCTGATTAAGCAGCTTGAGGTAGACGCGGATGGCGGCGGCCTTGGCCGGGGCAGCGAGCGCGGCCCGGGACGCGACCGTGAAGGAGTACGGGCTGCCGAAGCCGTTGCCGTTGACTAGGGCCCTGGCGTGAGCCTGGGCCTCGCCCTGCTCGACGAACGGCGACCAGATGTCCCAGGCGTCGACGTGACCCGACGTCAGGGCCGCGAGGCCTTCCGCGGGCTGCAGGTAGTTCAGCGTGACATCGTGCACGGTCAGGCCGGCTTTCTTGAGCACGGTGAGCAGGTGGTAGTCAGCCGAGCTGCCCTGGGCCACGGCAATCCGCTTGCCCTTCAGCTGGGCGATCGAGTGGATCGCCGAGTTCCGGGGAACGAGCAGGACGGCGCCAAGCGGGTTGGCCTTGAGCGCGCCGACTATCGCGATCTTTTCGCCGCCCGCGGCGGCGAAGACCGGCGGGGCGTTGCCCACGCTGCCGACATCGACTGCGCCGGCGCCCATAGCCTGCAGCATCGGCGGACCGGAGGTGAAGTCGGACCAGGTGACCTTGAATGGCAGCTGGTGGATCAGGCCAGCCGCGGTAAGCAGGGCCTGTGCCCCGGATCCAGCCTGGTCGCCGACGTGCAGGGTGACCTGGGACAGGCTGGCGGTCCCGCCGGCCGCCGCAGCGCTGGCTGGCGGCGAAGAAACGGCCTGGCCGCCCGCGCTGGCTGACGAGCAGCCAGCCGCGATGAGCGCGAGCAGCGCCATGCTGGCGGCCAGGCGGAGCGTGCGGCGGTGCGGTGCGCGCAGCCGACGGAAACGTGCGGCGCGGCTGGTGCTCTTGCTGGACATCAGTCTCCCTCGGTGGCAACGCCCAGCTCGGAGAGCAGGCGGGTATGTAGTGCGGTGAGTTCGGGATGGTCCCGTCCCCGCGGCCGCGGGATGCTGACCAGGCAGCTGTAGGCAATCCGCCCGCCGGCCAGCACGATCACCCGGTCGGCGAGCGAGAGCGCCTCGTCCAGGTCATGCGTGACCAGCAGCACGGCGGGCTGGTGGTGCGCCCACAGCCGCAGCACCAGATGGTGCATGGTGATCCTGGTCAGCGCGTCCAGCGCGCTGAACGGCTCGTCCAGCAGCAACAGGCTGGGCTCGCGGACCAGCGCCCGGGCCAGCGCTGCCCGCTGGGCCTCACCGCCGGACAGGGTCAGTGGCCAGGCGTCGGCCTGGGCGGCCAGCCCGACCTCCTCCAGCGCCGCGCGGGCGACGGACTTCGGATCGCTGGCCCGCAGCCCGAGGCAGACGTTGTCCCGTACTCGCCGCCAGGGGACCAGCCGTGGTTCCTGGAATGCGACCGCCACGGCGCCGGCCACGCTGAGTTCCCCGGTGACACCGGAGTCCAGGCCGGCGAGCGCGCGCAAGAGGGTGGACTTGCCGCTGCCGCTGCGGCCGATCAGCGCGACGAACTCACCAGGGGCGATGTCGAGGTCGAGGCCGTCCAGCACCCGGCGGTCGCCGAACTGGCGGGTCAGGCCGCGCATCCGGGCAGTCGGCGCGATGCCGGCTACGCCCGTCGCGGTGTCCGGCGCGGCCGGCCCGGCGGCAGCCGGCCGGGCTTCCGGCGCAGCGGCAGCCCGGCCGTTGCGGCTGCTCAGCCCTCCAGGAGTCCGCGGCGCCATACCAGGGCCTTCCTTTCGGCGAGCCGTACCAGGGCGTCGGTCAGCAGGCCGAGCACGCAGTACACGAGCAGGGCGACGAAGATCATGTCGTTGCGCAGGAACTGGGTGGCCTGGCTGATGATGAAGCCGAGCCCGGCACTGGCGTTGATCTGCTCGGCGACTACCAGCGCGAGCCAGGCGACACCCAGGCTCTGCCGCAGTCCCACCAGCATCTGGGGCAGCGCGCCGGGCAAGATGATGTGGCGGATCATCTCGGCCCGGCTCAGCCCCAGGGTCTGGCCCGCCTCGGCGAGCTTGGCGTCCACGCTGCGGATCCCGGCGAAGGTGTTGAGGTACAGCGGGATCGCGGCGCCCATCGCGATCAGCAGCACCTTAGGCAGCTCCCCGATGCCGAACCAGACGATGAATACCGGGATGAGCCCGAACAGTGGCAGCGTGCGCAGCATCTGCATGAGCGGGTCGACGGAGTTCTCGCCGAGCCTGCTCAGCCCGGCGATCACGGCGAGGATCAGCCCCGTGCCGGCGCCCAGCGCAAAGCCGGCCGCCACTCGCTCTAGGGACACGGCCATCGCGCCCTGCAGCGTGCCGTAAGCCGGCGAATCGGTGGTGATCAAGGTCATCGCGGTGTGCCACACCTCAGTCGGCGGCGGCAGCTTCTGCTGCGAGATCACCCCGGACATGCTCACTGCCTGCCAGGCCGCCAGGAACGCCAGCGGGCTGATCAGCCGGTACCAGCTGCGGCTGCGGCCAGGACGCTTCCGCCCCAGGGCGGCCGGCAGTGCTGATTGCGACCCGCCCTGTGCGGCGCCCGATGATTCCTCATCCTCCTCGGCGCGCCGGCCGGTCATAGCGCGCGGGCTGCGGGCAGGCAGCAGTCCCGTGGGCGTGTTTCCAGGCATGACAAACCTCACTCGTGATAGCAGGGACGATGCTGCCCGAGGAGGCGGTGCGGGCATTCCCCGGCGGCCAGTCGGGGGTGTGGGAGGCGGCCTGCTCAGCGGTAGGCGGGACAGCAGGCCGGGCGGATCGCTGCGGCCTGCATGCGCAGATCGACGTAGTGGCGCGAGACCAGGGGGATACAGGCCATGTCCCCATGGTGCAAGCCAAGTCCTACTATGTCAATAGACTTTATGGGATAACCATCGCCGGGCACTCATCGTAGGAACGGGCCGGGCGGTCCCGCGTACCTGATGGAGCCCGGGCAGTCCTGGCCAGTGCCAGCCTGGAGGCCCTCGCCGGGCTGTTCCCGGGCTGGCGGATCTGGGCCGACGCTCATGGGTGGCACGCCCGCCGGCGGGACAGCGGGTACCTCCAGGGCTACCGTCGCGGAACCCCTGTTTACTGCGTGCACGGCTGCGGGCCGACTGATCTCGCCGCCCAGCTGTGCCGGCAGAAGGCAGCCGACATCCACGTACCCGCGGGATGCCCGGCAGCCGACTGACCGGATCAGCAAGGCGCAGCGGGTTCGCGGAATGAGCCGCGTGCGAGTTGCGTGCCGTCGGCGCGCGCGCCCGCTAGCGCTGCGTCGAGGTCCCCGCCTGGCTCACCGCCCGGGAGGACCAGATAGCCCGGCTGGCCGGCGACGGCATGTCCAGCACCAGATCCGCTACCCTCGAGCCCTGCTGGAGGCAGGGGGTGCCGGCTAGGACGGGACGTCCTGCTTGCCCGCGGGCGGCGCAGCCTGGTCGCTCGCGGGCGGCGCATCCTGGCGGCCGAGCGCGACGGCACTCACAACGAGGCAGGCAAACGCCGCGACCTGCAGGACGGCCCGCGCCCCGTGCGGCAGGATCTCGTCGAAGAGGACGAATCCGGCCACGATCGGAACCGCGTTCGTCACCATCGTCGCCGTGCCAGCGGCCGTCAGGGCATCGCCCTGCTGGTACGCAGACTGCAGAACGCTGGTCCCGGTGGCGTAGCCGACGATCAGCGGGACAAGCGCGACCAGCCACCATCCGCCGTAACCGACGAGCTTCGCGGAGATGTCGCCGACCGAGAACAGCAGGCCCGTCGCCAGACCGAGCGTTGCTGCGCGCGCGAAGTGGGTCGGTGTCACGATGAGCAGCACGGCACCGCCGCCGCAGGCGGCAAGCCAGATGGTGATGCCCACGACCGGCGGATGGTGATCGGACGCTGTCGTCCCGACAAGCGAAAGCGAAAGGAGAGTCAGCCCGGCCAGCGCAAGGACGACGGCGAACCGCTCACGCAACGCGAGCCGGGAAGGGCGTCCCCGGGCAGTGGCGAATGCGAGGACGGCAACCCCTGACGCTGTCACCGCCTGCACAAGCGCGAGCGCCGCGAGCCGCAGCGCCGCCACATACAAGAGCCAGCCTGCGCTCTCGATCGCGAATGCGGTCAGCCAGCGTCGGTCGCGGAGCAGGAGTCTCGCCGACCGGAACGGGCGGCGAGGCGACAGCGGCGGGAGCGCTGCTGCGGCATCGTGCTCGAACGAGTAGGCCACGTTGGTCAGCAGCGCCGAGGCGAACGCGAGCGAGAGTCCGATCGACGCCGACGGCATCACTGTGCAGACCCCTGTCTTCCCTAGTCTTCGGGACCTGAAGTCCTGAGGGACCTCCGCAAGCCACGCTGGCGGCGGTGTTCACTCCGTGCGCATAGTGGCCGCCACGCCCGTGCCAGGGTACAACCGTAAAACGGGGACGCCATGTCCGCCCGACAAGCAGCTTCGTGATCACGGTGACCAGGGCCACGAACAAGGCGGCCCGCCGCCAGGCGGCCCGAGTGCATTGCAGCGCGTCTTCCATCTCGCTGAGGAGCCGCTTCTCGGGTCGGCCAGACCTTCGCCCCTAGCCGGGCGAGGGCAGCCATCCCAGCGATAACGGCGAGTCCGCCGCGAAGGATCAGAGACGCGGACAGTGATGCGAACATGACCAATTCCGTCTCACGGGCTGGTGCTGGCTGCTGCGGGGGTGCCAAGACTGGGCACGGAGCGTTGAAGAGGATGTACTGGCTCTCGCAAGTCATCATCGATGTCTTCCGGCGCTCTACCGGGCAGCATGCCCGCACGGCCACCGGCGTGGCCGCCCTGCCCTGCCCACGCCAGGCAGGGACGAGGCGCGCAGGTCGCCGCGTTCCACGCCAGGCTGAGCACCAATGGGCTGGCGGCGTGAGCATGCTGCCGGTACTACGCGCCCGGCAGGCCTTTACCTATGGCGCCGCATGAGGCCGGGCTGCGGGGCCGGCCCAGGCGACCGCAATCCTGCCCGGACCAGGCCAGCACCGAGGTCACCGGGAAGATCATCTACCTGCGGCATCGCCCCACGGCGGCCAGGCGGCGAGGCCCATGCGGACGGCTGCGGCAGAAGGCGCAGATTTCTCGGGCGGCACGACCTGGCCGGCGTTAGCTGGTGATCATGACGGAGCTGCCCATGGGAACCTGGCCCAGGACCCGCAGTGCCGCCGCGGGCACCCGGATGCACCCGTGACTGACTGCGTGGCCGAACACGGCCGGGTCCGGCCAGCCGTGCAGGCCGACCGTGCCGGGGCCGCCGTCAAAGTTTCCCACTGAGCCCGAATGCAGGCCCAGCGGGAGAATCAGCGGGCTGAAGGTGGGATGGACTGGCGCCATGGAGGCAAGCAGGAACGTGCGTCCCGCCGGGGTGGGCGTGGCCGCTTCGCCGACGGCCACCTTCCAGGATCCCAGGCGGCGGCCGCCGTCGGTGACGGTCAGCCGGTAGCGGGCAAGGTTCACCTCGACCTGATAGCCGTCAGAGGCGATCTGCAGCCCGCCGCCGCCGAGGTAGATCCAGCCCGTGGAGTGGTTCGGGCGGCTCGGCAGCAGGACCTGGTCCCAGCCTGGCTGCATCTGCACCACGGGGACCCAGGTCGGGCCGCCGAGTTGGCTGGCGGGCAGCGCGGCCACCGGCGAACCGCCGGGACGGGCGTAGATGACCCGAGTCGCTGTCGGGTGAAGCACGAGCCCCTTCTCGGGCTTGAACAGATTCGGATCCCGTGGCGCCGCAGGCGAGACCCCAAACGTCGTGGCCATGGGCAGCCGCGCGATCTGCGCCGCGGACAGGTGGACGGGCAGCACCGGCTCGGGCGAGCCGGCGGGCCGTGCGGCCCGCGGCGGG
>JGI20205J14842_1000243_pt1 | contig 13983 bp, 11 predicted proteins | sample NGESurshal092012_2_FD_14842 | JGI IMG/M metagenome (IMG submission 14842) | reverse complement strand
AAGAATAATTTAAAGTAGTAGGAAATCTGATTAACGAAACAGAATGTAAAACCATACTTGTGAATGGTGTGGAGGATCATGTGCATTGTTTCTTTGGATTGTTACCGAAGACTTCTGTTTCGGATGTATTGCAGAATGCCAAGGCTAAATCTTCCAAATGGATAAATGAAAGTGAATTATTAAACCACAGGTTTGAATGGCAGAAGGGGTTTGGATGTTTTTCCTACAGCCATTCTCATATTGACAATGTATTCAAATACATTAAAAACCAGGAAGCACATCACAAAATAGAGACTTTCAGAGATGAGTATATCAGGATGCTGAAAGCCTTTGCGGTTCCGTATGACGAAAAGTATCTTTTTGAAGATTTGATTTGATGACAGAGAGCTCCGATGCCTGGATCCAGCTGACTAAAGTCGGGGTTACAAGATCGGCCATGCCTACGGCATTAGAAGTAGGCGTACACCTATGAAATGCAAGTGCCATCGGCACGACCGATTTTGTAACATGGGAATTTATTCCCTTGCTATTATCCCTTGCTATTATCCATTAGCTGATCATATCTGCTCTGCTCCGGTTGATTGGGATCGTGGTTTTGGTTCGAGAGCCACGAAATCAAGCATATCTTCTTTCCTCCAGAATATAAATTTGTGAATACAGACGAAGTAACGGTAGTAGTAACGGCCACCATAGACGAAGATGGTAATGTTTTGGATCCGTTTGTAGAGGTACCTTTTAATAAAAATTTTGATAAAATAGCAATAACCATTTTTAAAAAATCTCCGAGGTGGTTACCGGCGATAAGTCATAACCGGAGTCTTATGCAAATAGTGAAGCAACCTATTACTTTTAGGCAACCTAAGTAATGGGATAGCGCTCACAAAACACAAGTCCCACAGTCCTACGAAAAAAAAGCACAGGAAATCATCAACAATACTACCAGATATGTATCCTATCCTTCTCAGGTAGATACATCGAATCCCCCGGTTGCACATTGAATGCTTTATAAAAAGGTGTCGTGTTCATAAGCGGGCCATTTACACGCCACATAGGCGGTGAGTGCGGATTGTTATTGATCCAGTAGCGAAGATATTGATCTTTCATTTTTACCCGCCATATCTTTGCAATAGAAATAAAGAACCGCTGATCGGGTGTGTAGACGCCATCAACCTTCGTGGTATCATGTCCTTCTTTGGTCATTTTAAAAGCATCATACGCAATTGATACGCCGCCTATGTCGGCAGTATTTTCGCCAAGCGTCATTGCGCCCTTTACATGCACGGTATCTAAAACGGTAAATGTATTATAGAGGTCAACTACCTGCTGCGTTTTTGCTTTGAACTTTTTATAATCCTCGGGTGTCCACCAGTTTTTTACATTGCCAAACTTGTCGAATTGCGCTCCCTGGTCATCAAATGTATGTGTCATTTCATGGCCGATCACCATCCCAATGCCGCCATAGTTAAGGGCGTCATCTGCGTTGTTATCAAAATACGGAGGCTGCAGGATAGCCGCAGGGAAAACAATTTCATTGGCAGATGGATTATTATAAGCCGTTACCGTTGAAGGGGTGGTAAACCATTCTGTCCTGTCCACCGGTTTATTCAACTTTGCCATGTCATATTGGTAATTGCCGGAAGCAGCCGATACCACATTCTGAAAGTAGTTTCCTTTTACGATCGTTATATTGCTATAATCTCTCCACTTATCGGGGTATCCTATTTTCTTTGTCATCGCAAATAGTTTCTCTTTCGCTTTTTGTTTGGTGCTGTCGCTCATCCAATCCAGCTTATCTATTCTTGCTGCTAATGCCTGCTCCAAATTATTAACGAGTTCAAGCGCACGTTTCTTAGCGGCTTCCGAAAAATATTTTTTTACGTACAACTGCCCCAATGCCTGGCCCAGTGACTGATCCACATTACTGGCCATGATCTCACCACGTGATTTTTGTACTGCCTGCCCCGACAATACTTTATTGAACTCAAACGCTGCATCCACAAATGGTTTGCTCAGTACATCGGCGTAGGTGTTGATTGAATGAGCCTGCAGATAAATTTTCCAGTCGCTAATGGGAATCGATTTTAAAAGAGCATTAAGTTTATCATAATAGGCAGGTTGCCCAACATCAATAGAATCTGTTTTTGCACCCATGGTATTCAACACATTCGGCCAGCCGATATTTGGTTGTCTCTTTGCAAGGTCGGCCACTGACATCTTGTTATAATTCGCATTTACATCGCGTAATTCGATATTCGTTTTATGTGATGAAGCTATTTGCTTTTCTATGTTATAAACAATGTCTGCATCTTTTGAAGCCGTTGCCGTATCGCTGCCGGTGATTGTAAATAGCGTGGCGAGATATGTTTTGTATGCTTGCTGAATACCGACGCCTGACGGATCTGTTTTGAAATAATAATCCCGGTTGGGCAGGCCAATACCTGTTTGATATGCATGCGCAATATTAAGATCGCTGTTTTTATTATCAGGCCCCACACCAAAACCTAAAACAGAATTATTCTCCATCTTTGCTTCACTTGCTACAAACTTCATTAAAGAAATAATATCCCTGATACTTTCAATGCTGGTGAGTAGGGGTTTGATAGGATCATAACCCAGTTTATTGATAGCAGTGGTATCCATGCCTGAAGCATAAAAATCACCAACCTTTTGTTCAATACTTCCTGGTGCGTTGCTGGCCCTGGAAACACTATCCAATATGCCCTGCAAACGTAATCGCTGCGGATAGTTCATAAACATATAGGAACCCACTCCTGCCTGTGTTGGCGGTATCTGAGCGGTATCGTACCATATATGATTTACGTACATAAAAAAATTATTTCCGGGTTTAATAGAAGAATCAATTCCCTGTATTGCCATAATATTTTTAGAGGGATTGGGATTGTTGTTGCATGCCACTAACAAAAGCAATGAAGCAAAAAGAAATAGTGATCTTTTCATAAAAAGATGATTTGTGTACAATAAATGATTAACCAGGTAAATGCTTTGCAAATTCTTGGGTAAAAATATTAAATTATAATTTGTGAGAGTAAATTATATTGGTTGTTTTGGAAATCATTTGTGTAAACCTATTTTAGGACAAGACAACATGATCAAGTTTTGGTTCGTGGGACACGAACCACGGCTGAAATTACGATTTACGGCTGAATAAAAAAAGAGGCTGAATCAATATTGAAACAGCCTCTTATGTCAACTTATAAGAAATCACTAAATCATTGTGCCATTTGCATCATATCCTGCGTGCCGTTTGCATTATTATCCTTGCGCTTGAATAAGTTTATATCCATTTTGCCAAAGTGGTAAGCAAAACTTACCCGAAGCAACTGTGGATTATTCAGACGACTGTAATTCTGGATAAAGTAAGCACTTGATGAATACTGATCCTGGATACGTGTCCTGAAAATATCACTCATACTTACGGTCACAGATGCTGCATTATTTTTAAGGAAGCTTTTCTTCAAAGCGATATCAGCGCCCCAAATAGATCTTATATAACCCTGTGATGAACTTTGTGCCTGGCCAAAAGGTCCGCCGCCGCCAGGGCCGCCCTGGTTATTATTGATCGGCAGATTGGTTTTGCTTTGATAATCTCCGGAGAACTGTACACTGAAAGATTTCGGCAACTTAAAGGTATTGTTCAATTTACCAAACCAACTCACTAATGCCGCCTGTGTAGTGCTTCCCGGAATATTGGAAGTATTGATTTGTGATTGGTAAACATTTACATCCGTTGTCATATCCCACCATTTGGTTACTTTATTAATGGAAGTTAATTCAGCTCCGTAAGAATAACTGGAATTGGCATTGATATAAGTATTGATAATGTCGTCAACACCTGTAAAAGGGTTGATGCCCGGGGTGAGATAATTGGTAATCAGGTTAGTGGAATGTTTGTAATAAATTGATCCCAGGAACATGTTGCCACCTTTAAATGTCTTGGAATAACTCATTTCAAACGAATTCGTGAATTCCGGAACAAGGTTCGGATTACCACGGGTGATGTTCAAACTATCTGTATAATCAGTAAAAGGAATCAACTGAAAGAAGTTGGGCCGGTTGATACGGCGGGTATAACTGAACTGCAATTCCTGGTTCTTCTTCAATTTTTGGCTCAGAAATAAAGAAGGGAATAAACTTACCGGGTATTTATTACTGAATAGTTCACCTGTATTGGTAAGTTCGCCGTTGTAGTTGGAACTTTCTGCTCTCACACCTACTTCATAACCGAAATTTTTGATACTACTCTTTAAACTTACATATCCTGCAAACACATTGTCGGTACTTTGATAATCGCTGGTGCCCGCAGGAACTTTTGTCAGGTTACCCGTAGTAGTGCCCATATAGTTGTCATTATTTTGGAGGGTTTTATGTTGTTGAAATCTCAATCCTGTTTCCAGCTTGGATTGCTTTTTTTTGCCAAAAGGTAATGCGTAATCTGTCTGCATGGTGAGGAATTTTATTTGGCCACCATCAATTACCTGTTGTAATTGGGTACCTGCAATGTTGTTACCATCATCCAAATAATTGGTGGTGTATAATTGGTCGCTGGGGGTATTTCCTGAAAAATAGTTTCCATTAGCGGTAAGCTGCTCACCATCCTTTGGAAAATTATATACATAACCCAATTGTAGTCCATCAGCATCAAAGCTCCTGGTGCCTGAAGTGTACCTGACACTGTTTTGGCTTGTTGTCCCACTGTTCAACAAACTATCAGTAGTTGAGTGAATAACTTCATTAGGATTGAAATTACCATGTACTTTAATGGCTCCCAAAGAAATTGTTGCCCTGTTGGTTATATAATAATCCAATCCTAATTTACCAAAAAGAAACTCGCCGTTGGTTTTATTAATATCTGATTGCGAAACCTGTGTTAGTGTATCTCCCAGGTTAGTACGGTTGGTTGTTCCGGTGGTATACCCTTTATTCTGATGAAGCATACCAGCGGCAGAAAAGTTGAACTTATTTTGCCTTACGTTAAAGTTGGCTCCCGCGTTTATTCCGCCACGGCTGTCTATCCCTGCAGACAAGTTTCCATTATACCCACTAGTCTTGTTCTTCTTCAAAATAATATTCAGGATTCCCGAACTGCCACCTGAGGCGTCATATTTGGCAGAAGGATTGGTGATCACTTCTACGCTTTGAATTGCATCTGCGGGTATTTCATCGAGGGTTAGGGTAGTTGGTTGGCCATCAACATAGATCTGCGGCGCTGCATTTCTCAGTTTTACATTTCCATCAATGTCCACTTCCACAGAAGGCACGTTGCGCATCACATCCACCGCAGTTCCGCCGGCACTTACAATATTCTTATCTACATTAAAAACTTTCTTATCTATGTCCATTTTTAAAGCAGGTGCGCTACCTACGATCGTTACACCGGCTAATGTTTTTGTATCTGTTTCCAGTTTAATATTGCCAAGGTCTTTATCAAACGGCAAAGAAGCTGTCGAAAAAGATGGGGCACCACCCGGGGCACCTGGCTGAGCACCTGGCTGAGCACCACCTGCCGGCATCTTAGGAAAAGCAAATGTGACATTATCCTGCAATGATTTAAAACCGCTGTTACTTATGCGGAGTTGCAGCTTACCCATGATCGGCACTTTAGTAAAATCAAAATCACCATTACCTTTAGTGACCACCCCGCTAACAAGAGTCATTTTCATTTTCTTAGCAGCGGCATTATACTCCTCGTGAAGAAGGATAACTGAAGCGCCTTCCACAGGTTTGCCGTCAGCATCAATTACTTTACCATAAAGATGGCCACTGTTTTTCACACTCGCTGGCATTGACGGGTATTGAGCGTATGTTTTTACTGTTATAATAAGAGCGATCAGTAGAAGAACTTTTTTCATGTTTTTTTAATTTGACCACAAAATTAATTTCCGGGGAACTTCATTTTTTGCAAATGAGATGAGAAGCCAAAATGTTGCGACGAAAATGAGAAATGGGTTTGATTTTGAAAAGGATGTTATTTAAAAAACTGTTTTCGGTGAGAGAAGTTAGTATGAGATCAACTGTTTTGATCAGATAATGGTTGATTGAAATCCACTGTTACGTTATCATTTGTCACTTGTGGTAGGTTACAGATATTGATTCCATCTACTGATGCTTTTTTAGGAGTATGGTTAGTGATCCCGAATACAAACAGAGAAGGAATAAACAATCCGATAGCTACTACTTTTAAAGAATACAAAATGCGTTTTGCAACTTCAAGAGTTTCTCTTGTTTTGTTGCTGATTACTGTTTTCATTTTTTTTTATTTTAAATTTGAGTCACAAAACTAATTTGCTGAGATCATCATTTTTAGCAAATGAGATAAGAACACAAAATGTTGCGACGAAGGAGAGGAATTGGGGATTTTTGAGTTTGAAATTATCTTAATTTTATTGAAAAATATTTATAAGACGGGGAAGAATCTTTTATTTAGTGAAGAGATCATTATAAAAAGCAATGTGGATTATTATAAATCTAATTTCTCTTGTGATTTAAAATGTTCCTGGGTTTGCTGGCTTAGAGTAGGAGGGATTTTAAAAAAACACTTAATATTTATTGGCAAATGACCAAAAGTTTATTTTTGACTGTGAGCGCACTGCTTATTGTACATCTTACATCAGTCATTGCACAAACAAATAAGATTGAAATATTTAAAGCCACTTTCTATAATGCAATTACACCTTTACAAAAGGCTGATGCTGCTTTAGCCATTTCCTCGCAATCGCATTCACTCAACAATGATACCTTATATTATTATGCTTCGGTTGCAAAAAAAATTGCTGTTGATTTGAAGGATAAAGAAAGAGAGATAATGGCAGATGTGTTCATTGAAGATTATCTCGTCAGGAAAAACCTGTTTGATAGTGCTTTAAAAATATGTAATGCCGACCTGAAAAACCTGGATTATAAACATAATAAAGACGCATACTCAAAAATAATGATGCAAAAGTGCTTCTGCCTTGCAAAAGCTAACAGAAACACCAGCGCCCTTGATTTTTGCTACAAGTTTCTTGCAGAGTCTGAAGAATATAACGATTCAGCAAGCCAGATATATACTAAATGCATCATTGGCATTGTGTATCGGGATTTACAACAAACGGATTTAGCTATGAATTGGTTTTTAAAAGCAAATGCTATTACGAGTAACGCTTCATACGAATCAATTAAAAATGAATTTGGCGTTTACTTTCTTTTGGGAATGATGTATAACTGGAAATTCGATGGTGATAATTTGCAGAATGAAAAACTCCGGGATTCAGTTAAAGCTATTTATTTTCTTGACAGGTCAATAGATGACAGCCGGCGTTATGAAAATCTTTCTATACTTGCCAAGGCATTAAATGTAAAAGCTGCAACTATCGGTAACAGGGCAAATGTAGAAGAAGAAGGCAGATATGTAAAAGAAGCTGATCGTATTTATTCTCAGCTTAATGATACAAGCAGTATGCTTAACACCATTTCGCCAATGTGTTTTTATTATATGGATGAGGGACATCCTGAAAAGGGGATTGCAGCATGTAAAGAAGGAATTAGAATTGCGTCACTGAGCAATAGTTATCCTGTTTTAGACCTGTATGAGGCGCTTGGCCAATGCTATTATGCGGCAGGTGATTATCCAAAGTATGCAGAAACTTTAAATTCGATCATACGGATTAAGGATTCGTTATATAAGGTGAACAGTACTCATGACCTGGCCGAACTCAATGCCACCTACGAAGACCAAAAGAAAGAAAACATCATCATACGGCAAAAACTGGATATTACTTCAAAGAAATATTCCATACTACTTATCTCTATTATTACCGGTATTCTGCTGATCGGATTTTTTTTACTATACCGCTATTACACCCGAAAACAGAAAAAAATGAAACAAGAGGAAATAGCCGCTGTTTCCAGGGCTCAGGAAGGTGAAAGGAAAAGGATTTCTGCAGACTTGCACGATAATATAGGCGCCTATGCAGCAGCTGCGGCATCTACTATTGGTTCTATTAATGCAAAAGATAACCAAAGCACTCTTCGCCTTAATCTGCTGAAAAATAATATCCAGGATATGATCGCTCATCTGAATGATTCGATATGGGCATTAAATAAGATGGAAGTATTGCTGACGGGTGTGAGCGATCGGTTTAAAATTTTTGTACAAAAACTGGAACCTTCCTATCCTCACATTTCCATTTTGATAGATGAAAAAATTGATAATGATCATACATTGTCCTCATTTCAGGCTTTACATCTTTTCCGTATCATGCAGGAAGCTCTGAACAACGCTTTAAGACACAGCCAATGCTCATGTATAAAAATTAATATACAAAGCAACCCAAGCCAGATCAGCATAAATATTGAGGACAATGGCACCGGAATGCCTTCTACAAAAATAAATGGGAATGGAGTAGCCAATTTAAAGATGCGTGCATTAGAATTGGGTTGGAGTGCAGAATGGATTAACAATGAAATAGGAGGGACAAGCGTATTGATTCATTCCGGCTTAATTTCATCTACTACAAATTCCGCATTGGCAAGTCAAATAAATAAGCAAAATTTTGTATAAATAATTACAATATGAATATTAAAATAGCATTGGCTGAAGATAACGATGTGAGCAGGAGAAGTTTCCTTGACATGGCGCAAATGATAAGTGAATGGCGTATCGTATTTACTGCTGTGAATGGCAGAGAATGCATGGAAAAATTATCAGAGTTAAAAAGTAGCGAGCTGCCGGATGTTGTTTTTATGGATATAGAAATGCCAGGCGTAAATGGCATTGATGCTATTTCTATGGCCTGTACACTTTACCCTGGTATTTTTTTTATAGCTCTCACGGTTTTTGATGATGACGATAAAATTTTTGAAGCAATAAAAGCAGGTGCCCGTGGCTATTTACTGAAGCACGAAGGACATCAGGCATTAAAAGATGCTGTAACTAACGTAATGGAATATGCTGGTGCACCAATGAGTCCTGCTATCGCAAGAAAAACATTACAAATATTAAGCAGGTCCAACGATATATCAAAATTACCAAAAGGCTCCATGCCCCAACATTTGACCACCAGGGAAAAAGAAATACTTCAATACACAGTGAACGGATGGGACGCCAAGCGTATTGCGGTTCAGCTTTGTATCAGCACACTCACCGTTAGGAAACATATAGAAAACATCTACCACAAACTTCATGTTCAGTCAAAAGCCGAAGTTATGAATATGGCTCACAAAAATAACTGGCTAAAGTAATTTTTAAAATGATGTAATTAAAAAAACTGCCGGAGGTGAAGAGCTGCAGTTAATTCTTAATTCTTAATTCATAATTCTCAATTCTTAATTCATAATTTAATTATTTCTCCCCGATGAATACATTCTCCATTTCTCAATCACAGCTTTCATGTCACCAGGCAATTCACTTTCAAAATTCATTTGCTTTTTTGTAACAGGATGAATAAATCCCAATTGCTGTGCATGTAAGGCGTGACGCGGACAAAGCTCAAAACAATTATCTACAAATTGTTTGTATTTAGTAAACACAGTTCCTTTCACGATTTTATCGCCGCCATACGTTTCATCATTAAAAAGAGGATGCCCTATAGATTGCATGTGAACCCTTATCTGGTGCGTACGACCGGTTTCTAACCTGCATTCTACCAGCGTTACATAATTAAATCTTTCGATTACTTTATAATGTGTGATGGCTTCCTTGCCATGTTCGCCATCCGGGTAAGTAGTAAATATTTTTCTAAATCTTTGATGTCGTCCTACATGAGCAACTACCGTTCCTTCATCATTTTCAAAATCGCCCCATACCAAAGCGACATACCTGCGATGCACGGTATGATCAAAAAATTGTTTGGCAAGATGTGTCATTGCTTTTGGCGTTTTTGCCATTACCAAAAGACCGGATGTATTTTTATCGATACGGTGAACTAATCCAAACCTGGAAAGCTCTGTTTCGTCAATGGTCGGATTTTGTTGTTTTAAATACCAGGCAACGGCATTCACCAAAGTGCTGCCGGGATTGCCACTTCCGGGATGAACCACCATTCCGGCTTGTTTATCAATCACCATCAGGTCATCGTCTTCATACACAATTTTAAATGGAATATTTTCCGGAACAATGATATTACTTTCAGGAAGATAGGTTTGATAAATAACAATTTTATCTTCAGGCCTTATTTTATAATTGGATTTTATGGGTTTGTCATTCACTAAAACTCTTTCGGCTTCTATTCCCTGTTGAATTTTATTCCTGGTGGCGCCTTCAATGCGACCCATCAAAAATTTATCTATGCGCAATGGTTCCTGGCCTTTGGCACATACTATTGTAAGCCTTTCAAACAGCTCTTCGGCATCATCTGGTATTTCTTCTTCTTCTTGCATAAAGTTTTTTTTAGGTATCAGGTATCAGGTTTCAGGTATCAGGTATGAGTTACCAGCATTCAGCTACCAGCTATAAACCAATAAACTAATAAACTAATTAACCAATAAACCTGTATCGTTCAGGCCGCGGAAGAAAGCGTCCCGACCGTGTGAACTCTCAACCAATAAACCAATAAACCAATAAACCAATAAACCAATAAACCAATTAACCAATTAACCAATTAACCAATTAACCAATTCAAATTTATCTTTGCAAATTAAAATCTTTGCATTGGAAAAACAGCATATCATTTTTGAAGACCTCGGGATTATCCATTATAAAGAGGCGTGGGATTACCAGGAAGAATTGGTAAAAAAGAATCTTGAAATAAAATCGGAAGCAAGGAAAGCAGCAAGCAGTCAGCTATCAGCCATTAGCCATCAGCCATTAGCCGTCAGCCATGAATTGGCATCTAAAAACTATAAACTACAAACTACAAACTATTTACTCTTCTGCGAGCATCCGCCTGTTTACACGCTTGGCAAAAGCGGGCATATTGAGAATGTGTTGCTGAATGAATCTGAAATGGAAGAAAAAGAAATTGAATTTTTCAGAACCAACAGGGGAGGAGATATTACTTTTCATGGCCTGCAACAAATAGTGGGGTATCCTATTCTTGACCTTGAAAATTTTTTTACTGATATTGGAAAATATATGCGTAGCCTTGAAGAGGTGATCATTCTTACAATTGCTGAATATGGCATTAAAGGAGAAAGGAGCAAAGGCGAAACGGGTGTTTGGATAGAGCCCGGAAGCCTGGGAAGAGAAAGAAAGATCTGTGCCATGGGTATCCGTTGCAGCCGGTGGATCACGATGCATGGATTTGCATTAAACGTAAATACAGATTTGAGTTATTTCAATAATATTATTCCCTGCGGTATCATAAATAAACAAGTTACTTCCATTGAAAAAGAACTGGACAAAAAAGTAAATTTTGAAGAAGTAAAAGAAAAAGTAAAGAAAAATTTTGAAAAGGTATTCGACGCTGTTATTGAAAAAAAGAAGTAGGTGTCAGGTTTGAGCTTTGAGCCATCAGCTGTCAGCCATTAGCGAGCAGGCTATTAAATTTCCTTCATATTCACCACTTACCACATACCACTTACCACTTACCTGATCTCGTATCCTTCTGCATCAAGCGCGGGCATAGGTCTTCCGTCTTTTGGAATATAGAATTTATGCCGTTCGATGATGATCCTGTTATTATAAATTTCAAAAATAAAAAGTCCGGCATGCCCGAAATTCACTTTGTCAAGAGTAAGATAAGCTTCAGGGATCTTTTTTAATTCAAACAAAAAATTGCCGCTGCCATCATAAAACTTTATTGAATATTTGTTTTTGGCAAAATCAGGAAGAGAAATAATAACGTTGTTGTCTTTTCCGGTAAATACATGTGGGGAAGGTACAAATACATTTCTAAAATGTGGCGGGGGCTCCTTTACTTCCGGGACTACTGGTTTTTCGATGATAACGATTTTATTTGAAGTGTCCTTAACCGGCCGGTGTGATTTCGTAAAAATATATGACCCTCCTTCAAAAGAAATAAATACGCGGTAATATTGATCAGAAGGTAAAAATTCTTTTGGATCTGTAAAACCGTTAATGCCGGGATCTACGTTTAATACGCTTCCAATAGTTTTAAAATTTTTGGTACTGTCTCCGGAGCGCTGTATATTAATAACCGTTGCATTCGTATAGGGATTATTCCAGGAAACCAAAACCTTTTTTCCCAATATAGTCACTGATATGTTGGGAAGGGTATCCTGGGCAAAAGAAAACTTTTGCATTGTCAGAAACAATAAGATCAGAATTAAAAATTTATACATTGCGAAATGAGCGAAGCTATTAGTTTTACTGATTTGCAAATATAATCTCTTGTTAAAGAAATTAAAATAGAATGGGGGAAATTGCTCCCCTTGAAATAATAAAAGGGAATTTCCCAAAAAGTTCAAAACTTTTACTATTCTAAGTCACACGTTGGGTACATTTCTTTTAATTACTTTTGGCTGTATTAATTTGCTTTATGACTTATAATTATCTTCCGCTTGATAAAAGCACGCTCACTTTCCAGCAGGTAAAAAATTTATTAATATATGATCAATCGGTTTCCATTACCTACGCAGCGCATGAAGCTATTGTAAAATGCCGTGATTATCTTGATAAAAAGATGAATGCTTCTGATGATCTTTTTTATGGTATCAATACAGGTTTTGGTTTTTTGCAAAATGTAAAGATCGAAAGAGAACAGTTGAACACGCTTCAAAGTAATTTGCTATTATCCCATGCCTGCGGACTTGGTGAAGAAGTGCCTGCTGAAATTGTAAAGCTGATGATAATGCTTAAAATAAAATCTTTGAGTTATGGATATTCAGGGATCGGGATAGAAGTAGTGAAACGCCTGATGGACATGTATAATAACAATGTAATGCCGGTAGTTTATACGCAAGGTTCACTCGGCGCTTCAGGCGATCTTGCTCCGCTTGCCCATATCAGCCTTCCATTGATTGGCAAAGGAGAAGTAAGAATGGATGGTAAAAAGATGCTTGCTGAAAAAGCGTTGCATAAAATGAACTGGGAACCGGTATCCCTTCAAAGTAAAGAAGGACTTGCACTCATAAACGGAACCCAGTTTATGAGTGCTTATGGAATGTACAATCTTATCAAATCAGAAAAATTGCTGAACTGGGCTAATGTAATTGCCGCGATTTCTTTTGATGCATTTGATTGCAACGGAGATTGTTTTTATGAAAAACTTCATGCCATCCGTCCTCATGCCGGNCAGGTTTCGGTGGCAGCCAGCTTAAGAAAAATTTTAGAAGAAAGTGAAATTTCAGAAAAGAAAAAAGCGGAAGTGCAGGATCCTTATTCATTTCGTTGTATTCCGCAGGTGCATGGCGCTTCTAAAGATACTTTTGAATTTGTACTACAAACATTTTTGCAGGAGATCAATTCTGTAACTGACAACCCAAATATTTTTCCTGGTGAAGATAAAATAGTAAGCGGTGGTAATTTTCATGGACAGCCGTTGGCACTGGGGCTGGATTATCTTGCAATCGCTATGAGTGAAATTGCAAATATTTCTGAAAGAAGAACCTATCAATTATTGAGCGGACAAAGGAATCTGCCTTTATTTTTAGTAAAAAATTCAGGATTAAATTCGGGATTAATGATTCCTCAATATACTGCTGCCGGAATAGTAAGCGAAAACAAACAGCTGTGTACGCCGGCATCTGTGGATTCTATTTCATCATCCAACAACCAGGAAGATCATGTGAGTATGGGCGCTAACGCCGCTACCAAATGTTACCGCGTGGTTGCAAACGTAGAAAAAGTTTTGGCAATAGAATTATTGACTGCCATCCAGGCATTGGAATACCGGAGGCCATTGAAATCATCTCCTGAAATTGAAAAAGTAGTAAAAGAATTCAGAAAGAAAATTTCGTTTAATGAGACTGATAGGTTTTTACATGAGGATATGGAAAATGCAATTGAGTTTATGAGGGAATATGAATTTGAATAATGCTTTCATGCATTAAGTAAAATTGTAAATTTGTTAAAACATTTTTTAT
>JGI20205J14842_1000230_pt1 | contig 14460 bp, 17 predicted proteins | sample NGESurshal092012_2_FD_14842 | JGI IMG/M metagenome (IMG submission 14842) | reverse complement strand
AACGAAACCGCAGAAGCAGCCCTGACCAGCACAGTTCAGCACCAGGCCGGAAACATCCCGACACGCGTCTGCAAGAGGGGCAGTATGAACCATCCGTCCCGGTGCTAATCGACCGGTGTCATCAGGCACGGGTGAAAAATGCGCTGGAGCCCGAGTGGGAGGCCCGGTTCGAGCCCCGATCGTATGGGTTCCGGCCGGGTCGCGGCTGCCATGACGCGATCGCAGCGATCTACAACACGTGCGCGGGCCCCCGGGTTAAGCGCGTGTGGGCGCTCGACGCAGACCTGGCCGCGGCGTTCGACCGCATCGATCATGATCATCTTCTCGCCTCCATCGGGTCGTTCCCGGCCAGGGACATGATCCGGGACTGGCTGAAGGCGGGCGTGTTCGAGAAGGGCAAGGGCTTCGCGCCGACCGTGGAGGGAACCCCGCAGGGCGGCGTGCTCACGCCCCCAACGCAATGGGCAACTTCTGCTTTGACGTCACGCTGAGCTACCGGCGGCTGGAACGCCCGCGGCGTGCCCCGGCCGGTGAGTGACATGTCTGGTAGTATATTTGTGTCATGGCTGGTGGCCGTGTGGGCGATGCAGAGTTCGCCGGGCGGGTCAACGCTGCCGCTGAGCTGGCAGAGGCCGGTGTCCCGGTGGCGGAGGCCGCCACGGTGCTGGCTGCCCGGTTCGCTGTCTCAGTGCGCCAGGCCCGCCGTTATGTGGACCAGGCCGTGGCCGAGGGCCGGGTGGAGGTGCCCGAGGCGAGCGTGGTGTTCACCGTCAAGCTGCCCGCGGCGCTGGCGAGGCGGGCGCGCGCTCACGCGCGCGAGAACGAGACCACGATCTCCGCCGTGGTGGCTCGCGCGCTGACCGAGTTCTTCGCGCGGGGCCGCAGAGAGCCCCCGCGCAGGTGAACGACCGGGTAGTCGGGACGGAGTTCGTCTTTGACCGCCACGCGGCCACGGATTTGCCGGTGGCTTACGCCATTCTCGTGCCACAGCGGCGGGCCCGTATCCGGGCCGGCCAGGAAGGAAGGCCGCCCCGTGACCAGCGCGGCGATCTACGCCCGGGTGCCGGGCGGCCGGCAGAAGAAAGACGAGACGATCGGGTCGCAGACCGCGGCATTGCGGGACCATGCCGGGCAGCTGGGGGTTGAGCTGCCGGAGAAGTGGGTGTTCGAGGACGAGGGGCACTCGGGGGCGACGCTGGTGCGCCCCGCCCTGGAGCGGCTCCGCGACGTGGTCGCCGGGGTCGGCGTCGATGTGGTGCTCTGCTACTCCCCGGACCGCCTGGCCCGCAAGTTCGCCTACCAGGCGCTGCTGATCGAGGAGTTCGCCCGCGCCGGGACCCGCGTGGAGTTCATCAAGGGCCCGCGCGGGGACAGCCCCGAGGACCAGCTGATGGTGCAGTTCCAGGGCATGTTCGCCGAATACGAGAAAGCCCGGCTGATGGAGCGGTACCGGCGCGGCAAGGCCTACCGGGCCCGGGCCGGGTCGGTGAACGTGCTGGGCGGTGCCCCGTTCGGCTACCGCTACCTCAGCAAGAGCCCCGGCAGCGGCGCTGGTTACGAGATCGCCGAGCATGAGGCAGTGCTGGTCGCGGAGATGTTCCGCCGCTACGCCGACGACGGCGCCTCCATCGCCGACCTGGCCCGCTGGCTCACCAGCGAGAACGTCCCCACCCGCACCGGCAAGCCCCGCTGGGACCGGTCGGTGATCTGGGGCATGCTGCGCAACCCTGCCTACGCGGGCACCGCGGTCTTCGGCAAGACCATGGTCGTGCAGGAATCGCCGGGCCTGAACCGGCGGGCCCGGCTGGAGGGCCGCACCACGCCGCGGGCGTCCAGGACCGTTGACCGGCCCCGCAAGGACTGGATCGAGATCGCCGTCCCCGCCATCGTGACCGCCGGAACGTTCGAGCGGGCCGCCCGGCGCCTTGAGGACAACAAGCGGTTCGCTTCCCGCAACACCAAGATCCCCTCCCTGCTGCAGGGCCTGGCCGCGTGCTCGGCCTGCGGGTACGGCTACTACCGCACCTCGACCCGCACCACCAGTAAGAAGATCTGCTACTACCGGTGCCTCGGCTCCGGCGACTACCGCTACCAGGGCGGGCGGGTCTGCGGCAACCAGCCAGTCCGCGCCGACTACCCCGGCACTGTCGTCTGGGACCACATCACGCACCTGCTCGCCGACCCGGCGCTGATCCGCGCCGAGATCAGCAAACGCCTAGAGCAGGCCCGCACCGCCGATCCGGCCACCAGGCAGCGCAAACGGCTGGAACTCGCCCTGGCCAAAGCCACGACCGCGATCACCCGCATGATCGAGGCGTTCCAGGAGCAGCTGATCACCATCGACGAGCTGCGGTCCCGGATGCCGGACCTGCGTGCCCGCGAGACGAACCTGCGCGGCCAGCTCGATGCCCTGGACGCCCAGCTCGCCGACCAGGAGGCCTACCTCAAACTCGCTGATGACCTGGAAGGATTCCTCACCCAGCTGCGAGCCAGCACCAGCGGCGCCAGTGTCCCAGAGCGCCAGCGCGTCCTGCGGCTGCTCGTCAAGGACGTCCTCGTCGGCCCCGAGAAGATCACCATCCGGCACCGTATCCCCATCCGCGAGCGAACCAGCCACAGCAACCAGGAACGCCAGGCACCTGACACGGAGGGTGACCAATCGGCGAGTTGCCCATTGCGTTGGGGGCGTGCTCTCACCCTGCCTGCTGAACGTCGCGCTGCACGGGCTGGAGGAGGCCGCCGGGGTCCGCTACGTGACCTCCGGCATCCATGCCGGGGAAACTACGGCGGGCTCCCCGGTGGCGGTCAGGTATGCCGATGACGTGGTCGTGCTCTGCCACAGCCAGGAGCAGGCCGGGCAGGTCAAGGCACAGCTAGCGGAGTGGCTGGCGCCCAGGGGCGTGGCCTTCAACGAGGACAAGACGAAAATCGTCAGCCTCAGCGAGGGCCTGGACTTCCTTGGGTTCAGCATCCGCCGCTACCGCTCCAAGCTGCTGATCAAGCCATCCAGGGCGGCCATCAGGCGGCTCCGGGAAAAGCTAGCCGCTGAGACGCGCGGGCTGCGCGGGCTCAGCGCGGTTGCGGTCATTACCGCGCTTAGCCCCATCATCCGGGGCTGGGCGGCCTATTACCGGACAGTGGTGTCATCGGAGGTGTTCAGCTCGCTGGACAGCTACGTGTGGAAACTCACCTGCAAGTGGGCCTCATGGCGCCACAGGAACAAGCCGGGGCGCTGGATCGTCGCCCGGTACTTCGGCAAGTTCAACAAGCTCAGGAACGACCACTGGGTGTTCGGTGACCGCGACAGCGGCGGCTACCTGGTCAAGTTCTCCTGGACCGGCATCGACCGGCACGTGCCGGTCAAGGGCAGGGCATCTCCCGATGACCCCGTCCTGGCCGCATACTGGGCCGACCGGCGCAAGCGGGTCAGGCCGCCGCTGGACAGATACACCCTGCGCCTGCTCGCCAGGCAGGACGGGCACTGTCCGCTGTGCGGTGACCACCTGCTCACCGACGGCCAGCCACCCCAGTCTCCCGAGCAATGGGAGCGGTGGTGGCTGCAGGTCACCCGCCACGCGATAGCAGCCAGCTATCTCGTCCACCACGGGCGGCCCGGCTCAGCCGGAGGTGACCAAATCCGCCTCGTGCACGCTTCCTGCCAGCGCGGGCTCCACGCCCGCCTGCGCAGGAAATCGGCGCTTCAAACTGCAACGCCCCAGCGGCTTGCTTGAGCCGTATGCCGCGACGAGTGGCTCGTGCGGTTCTGAGGGGGCCCCGGGCGGGAGACCGTCCGGGGCTACCCGGCGAACACTGGCCTGCGCCCGCGCTCGGACGTGCTGGCTGGCGGGAAGGGGCTGGTGTCTCGCGGCGGCGGTGCACGATCCCGGCAAGGTCATCACTGACCTGGCGGTGATGCTGGCGCTGGGCGGGGACTGCCTGGCGGATGCGGCGATGCGGCGGGCTGAGCCGGAGCTGTTCGGCCCGGTGGCCTCAGATCCGGTGATCTCCCGGCTGGTCAGCGCCCTGGCAGCCGATGCGCCGCGGGCGCTGAAGGCCATCCGCGGCGCCCGCGCGGCGGCGCGGGACCGGGCCTGGCGCACGGCTGGCGCCGCCGCGCCGGGAGCCGCCGGCGGCCTGGTCACGGCGGACCTGGACGCGACGATCGTGATCGCTCACCCGGATAAGGAGAATGCCGCTCCCGCCTGGGAGCGGACCCGGGGTGCTCACCCGCTGCGCGCTTTTGCCGATCACGGCCCGGAGGCAACCGGCGAGCCGCTGGCCATTCTCCTGCGCCCCGGCAATGCCGGGTCAGGCACCGCCGCCGGCCACATCGAGGCCGCCCGGCTGGCGCTGGCCCGGCTCCCGGCCGGCCGCCGGGCGCTGATCCGCGCCGATTCCGGCGGCGGCACGCACGAGTTCACCGCCTGCCTGCACCGCCGCCGGGTGCAGTACTCAGTCGGGTTCCCCGTCAGCGCCGCCGGCCGGACCTCCCACTGGCCGGGCGGCGGCAGGACGGTGACCCGTTCCGCGGCGGGGGCTCATCCGAGAGCCTCGACCGGCCCGAAGTCACCCTCGGTCGGCGCGAGCGCCTGCTCGTACTGGCCTGGGTCGGCCTTGATCCGCGCGGTTGCCCGCCATCCGGCGATGACCTCGTGCGTGGTGCTGTCAATGGTGAGCTCGGCCGCATCCGACAGCGCGGCAAGCAGTTCCGCCGCGAAGCCGGACTGGTCGACTGGCGACAGGTGCCGGGCCCACGGAAAAAACCTCGCCCAGGGCCGACGCGACCGGACGCGTGCCGACCTCGCTGCGGGCCCTGCTCATGTGCCGGCTTTGACATACTGCACAACGATGACGACCTGTCCGTCTGGACCCTCCGTGACCGTGTACCAGATGGTCAGGCCATCCGACGGAAGATGGAGACGATAGGCACCTGGCAGCGGATCTCCGTCGGGAAACGGGTCAGCAAGCGCAGGGACTGGCTCTTCGAGCAGGTGAAAGATCGCCTTGTGGGCGGCATTCCGGAGCTTTTGCGGCAGTCCTTCGAGCTCGTCCCAGGTCCTGTCTGGGAACCGAAGGAGCCGGTCACTCACTAATTCCCCACGCCTCCGCCAGCTCCTCGCGAGTAAAAGTACGGCCTTCCCCGGAGTCTGACCGGATGCGCTTCAGAGCCTGACGATCCCCGGCCTCACGCCGCAGGCGCCGGTTCTCAGCCCGGAGCGCGTCCAGCTCTGCTCGCGGAACCAAAACCATGTCTTCGGCGTGTGCGGTCACGTGAACTCCTCACCACCACGAGGGCTGTTCATCATCGAGTCTACTCATCATGCTCCACCTGGTCCCGTCAGCAGATCTTCGCGTCCTGTCGCCCGGAAGGGCAGTGTTGCGTTAGCTGATCGCGGTGGGCGGGAGACTGGAGCGGTGACGTCGCCACGGTCCTCCTCAGTGTTCGCAGGCTTCTGGTTCCCATCAGTCGCGGTCCGCTGGTATCTGCGTTACGGCTTGTCCTACCGCGACGTCGAGGAGCTGCTGGCCGAGCGCGGCGTCACGGTTGACCACGTGACCGTCTACCGGTGGGTCCAGCGGTTCACGCCCGAGTTCATCGAGGCGGCGCGGTTCTGCCGACATGCTCCCGGTGACCGGCGGTTCGCCGACGAGACATACGTCAAGGTCGCCGGGCAGTGGACTTACCTGTACCGGGCGATCGACCAGCACGGCCAGGTTATTGACGTGCTGCTATCCGCCCGGCGCGACCTGGCGGCGGCCCGGCGGTTCTTCGCCCGCGCGCTGCGCTCGGGGACGGTCCCGGCCGAGGTCACCACCGACCGGGCCCCGGCCTATCCGCGCGTCCTGGACGAGCTGATCCCCTCCGCGCTGCACACAGCGGTACGCGAACAACCCGGTCGAAGCTGATCACGGCCGGTTGAAAGCCCGGCTGCGGCCGATGCGCGGACTCAAACGTCACGGGTCTGCGCGGATCGTCTCCGCCGGGCACGCCTTCATGCAGAACCTTCGCCGCGGGCACTATGAACTAGCCGCCGACGTCCCCGCCCGCCACCGGCTCCATGCAGCCTTCGACCAGCTCGCGACTGCCATCTGATCAGCCGTCCATCCTCGTCAGCGCACTCTGTCATGGGCGTCGATCGGCCAATGCAACACTGCCCCGCGGAGTACGCGGGTGCCGGGGAAGATCTCAGCGCCGCGATCAGCCGGCACCGCGCCGATGATAAGACCGCAGCGTCCCGCCTGGGCGAGGTCGCCACGCAACGACGCGAGCTGACAGGCCGCCGCGACCGCCCTCGCTGACCGGGAACGCCACCTCGGCGAGGCCAGGACCCGGCTGGCCATGGAGCGCGACCCGCTGGTGGCACGCCGCGATGCGCTCACGGCGCGCATCAGCGATCTTGCCTCCGATGAACGGCTGCGCCTCCTCGCCCAGACCGATGACCTCGACGTCCTCACTGAAGGCACTGACCTGCTCAGCCTGCTAGGAGCGCAGATCACCCGTGCCAGCCGGCGCCGCGTCGGGATCGCCGTCGAGGGCGCCGAGGACGACCGTGCCGCAGCCGCGCTCGCCGCCACCGGGCTGCTGCCACCGGTCCTCGACATCGCCCGCGCGCTGCATGAGTGCGACAACGCCGGGATCGCCGTGACGAGCGGCTGGGCCTATCTCGCCGACTCCGTGCCACCGCAGCTGCGCGCGCAGGTTCTGGCCACCGCACCTGCCCTCGCCAGCGGTGTTCTTGTCCACGATCCCGGCGACCTGCCACGGGTCCGCGAGTTGTTGACAACCGCGTCCCTGCACCCGACCTCCGCGGTCACGGTCGCGGCGACCAGCGACCTGCAGGCCGCTGTCACGGCGGTCACCGCCGGTACCGCTTCCAGCATGTTCGTCATACCTACCGCACCAGCGCTGACCGATAGGACTGCGGCCGGCGACGAGATCCGGCTGCGGGAGCTCGCCTGGGACGACCGCGCAGCCGAAGACAGCAGCCTCGCCCGGCAGCGTGAGGTCGACGAGGAGCTGCGCCGTTCGCTTCGCGCGCTGCCCGGACCCGGATCCGGGTCCGCACCGCGATGGCGGCCCAGACCCGCGAGCAGGGCCGGTACCTGGGTGGCCGGCCACCGTATGGGTACCGGCAGCGGAGCCGCTGCAGGCGGCGGCATTCTCAGGCCCGGAACCATTCCGTGGCGGTGCGCGCGTCCGCCCCAGCGGCGCTGACCACCACGACGCGGATCCAGCCCCGCCGCGGCTGCTCACCGCGCAGGTGCGAGAGCTCCCGTCCGGAGTCGGCCGTCAGCCGGGCCAGCGTGGCGTCCAGGTCGCGCCAGCTGATGGCGGCGTTCGCGGCCTCGATGGCGGTGGCCGGGATACGGTCAACCGTCTCCTTCGCGGTTCCGGGCAAGGGCTCACCGCAGTCGCGGAGGCCCTGGGCTTATCGGAGTTCGTAGATTCGTAGTCGAGTCTTGTCCGGTCGGCGGGCAGGAACACCTTTGTCGGCTGCTTGTAACTGGTTGATCCAGGAGTATCGCGGGTCTCCGGTCTCGAATACTGGGGCGATCAGGGCGATGCAGGCCTTGCCGGGCGCCAACCGTACCCGCCCTGAGTAGCGCATGAGGACGACGGCGTCATCGTCGGTTCTGATGACGATACGCACGTCGGGAAGCCCGAGGCCGCCGGGGGTTCTGGTGAGCCAGTCGGCGCTGCTCCCTCCGGTCAGGCTGCCGGCCAGGCGCCCCGATAGGGCGCTGTTACCGTCAGCGGTGGAACTCGGCGCGCCAGCGGCGTTCCCCGGAGGCGTCGGGCATGGTGGTGATCTCTATGGCCGCTTGGGTTAGGCCGTCGGTGGCGAACTCGTCGATTTCGGCGCGGGTGAGCGGCCAGGGCGGGCCGGGCTGCGGTTCGCCGGTGCTGTCGTGGACTGCGGCGATGACCAGCAGGGTGCCGCCGGGCGCGGCCAGCCGGGCCACGCTGGTCGTGGCCTGTTGCCGCACTGCTCGGGGCAGGGCCTGCACGGTGATGATCTCGGCGACCAGGTCGAATGCCCGGAGCCAGGTCCGGGGAAGGTGCAGCAGGTCAGCGGTGACGTACTCGACGGGCGAGTCCGGGTGGCGGTGCCGGGCGAGCCGGATCGCGGTCGGGGAGATATCGAAGGCGGTGGTGGCGAACCCGAGCCCGGCGAGGTACTCGGCGTCGGCGCCGAGCCCGCAGCCGGGCACGATGGCCCGTTTCCCCTGGCCGGCCAGATGGTGGCGCTGCGCCCATTCGGTGAGCAGCGGGTGGGGCTCGCGGCGGCTCCACGGGAGAGGCACTCGGCCGGCCGGCGGCGGGACGGTGACCCGGTCCCCGCGGCGGGGGCTCACCCGAGAGCCTCGACCGGCCCGAAGTCACCCTCGGTCGGCGCGAGCGCCTGCTCGTACTGGCCCGGGTCGGCCTTGATCCGCGCGGTCACCCGCCATCCGGCGATGACCTCGTGCGCGTTGCGGTCAATGGTGAGCTCGGCCGCATCCGACAGCGCGGCGATCAGCTCCTCCGCGAAGCCGGACTGCTCGGCGGGCGACAGGTGCCGGGCCCACGGGAAAACCTCGGCCAGGGCCGACGCGACCGCACGCGCGCCGGACTCACTGCGGGCCAGCGCGGCAAACATCCGGGATGCCGTCACCAGGTTCTCGTCCCGTTCTTCCTCCCGGTCTGCCGCCGTCAGGTAGAAATCAGGGGCGTCGCGGTGGGTCACCCGCAGCCGGCCCAGCCGCCGGGCGCGCTCGGCGACCGCCCGCGGATTGCGGGACAGGTCGGAGAACGTCACCGCGTCAGAAGTCTGCGCGCTCATGCCTTCAGTCTATTCAGATCACGTTCTGATGTCCATCGCCCCGGACGTGGTCCGGCTACCGGGAGGACGGCTGGCCAGATCGCCCGGTGAGCGCGCGAACGCTCAGCTCAAGACCTTGGCGCACCCTGCGCAAGCTCCGCTGCCGCCCTTGGCACGCCGGGCAGATCGCCAAGGCCATCCAGATCCTCCAAACCCGCGAGATCGGAGGATGAAAGGGTCCAGTGCTCGCGGCAGGATGCCACCTCAGGCTGCGAGCGCGGACGCGAGTTCGCTGACGTTTGTCGGGTGCACGTGATGGTGGCGGGCGAGCTTGCACGCGTCGGCGTCCTCGGTGACGAGGCTCAGGCCCAGCCGTTGGGTTGAGCGCCGGTGGCGATGAGCACAGTCAGATCACCGGCGGTCACGATCCCGTCCAGCTCGTCCAGTCGGCCGCTAGCAGGCATATTGCTCCGTCCGCGTCCGGTGCCACCGTGACGAAGCAGTCCAGTGTGGCGGCCACCTTCTCGCCGCTGCGCACACCGCTGATCACCGATGCCACGGCGGATTCTGGCCGCTGATCAGCTGTTGCCCTTAGCAGCGGTGCAACCGTGAGACTGCTGCCCGGGCGCGGTACTGCGCGACGGCGGCCTCGCAGACGGCCCGCACGGGCCAGTCCAGGGCCAGGGCGGCGGCTTCCGCCTCGGCCAACTCTGCCGTGGCCGTTCCGAAGCCCGCGGGGCCATCTGTGGCGTCGGCCACCTTGACCTGGCTGCTGCCCGGCGGTCCCACTTCCACCTCCACCGACGTCCGGGAGGCGGTCAGCCGGTTCATCCGGGACAAGCGGACGCCGAGCGTCCCGGTGTGGACGAAAATCGCGGCGGCCACGGCGCGATGGACCGGTTCAGCGCACAGGGCGGTGAGGACCTGCCCCGGTCGGCCGTGGCGGCCGACGATCGGGGTACACCAGCAGTCCCAGGCGCCGGCCGCCCGCACCGCCTGAAGGACCGAAGGCCACAGCCGGGGGTCGAGGTCATCGACTGTGCTCTCGACGACGGTCACGTCGCCCTCGCGCAAGTCCCGCTCCGCGCCGGACGCCCCAATGACCACCCGGGTAATGTTGGGCCGGTCCGGGGCGTCCCGGCCACCGCCGCCGGTGCCCACCGCGCGTACCTTCATGGCTGGAAAGCCGCCCGGTGTGGCCGCCGTCGCGAGCAGGGCCGCACCGGTCGGGGTGGTGCGCTCACCGGTCAGGTCGCCGCTGGCCAGGTCCAGGCCGGCCGTGGCGGCGATACGGAGGACGGCGGGAGCCGGCACCGGAAGGCGGCCGTGCTGGCTGGTGACGAATCCGCTTCCGGCGGCCAGAGCCGAGCAGCAACCACCGCGCCGGGCCGCAGCAGTCCGAGATCCTCCAGTGCGGTCGGTCGCCGTCGGCGTGGTGATCACGGCCCGTAGGCACGCAAGGCCGTCTCGGCGGGCGGCCTCGGTCCGCAGCCCGAGACCGGGCACGCCGAGTGAGGCAATGGCTCCGCGTACCCGCTCCACGTCGGCGACCGCATCGAGCAGGGCGGCAAGCAGCATGTCGCCGGCCACGCCCGCGGTCGCGTCGATGTAGGCGGCACCCGGCCGGTCTGTCACCGGTGAACCGCGCGGATGATCTTGGCGGCGTGCGCGGCCGCCCCGAACCCGTTGTCGATATTGACGACGACCAGACCGGGGCTGCATGAAGCGAGCATGCTGGCCGCCGCGGCCATGCCGCCCGCCGCGACGCCATAGCCGACGCTGGTCGGCACGCCGATCACCGGCGCGCTGACCAGTCCGGCGACCACCCTCGGCAGGGCACCGTCCATCCCGGCCACGACCACCACGCACTCTGCGGCGCGCAGGTCGTCTAGCCGGGACAGCAGCCGCCCGAGCCCGGCCACGCCCACGTCGGCGAGGACATCCGCGCGGACGCCCAGCACGGCCAGCGTCGCCGCACATTCCCGGGCCACTTTCAGGTCCGTGGTGCCGGCTGTCACGACCAGCACATTGCCGCGCGCGGGCGGCAGGGCCCCGACGGCGACCGTTCCGGCCACGTGATCGGCGTGTACGGCATCGCCCGGGAAAAAGGTGGCCGCCCCGTCCAGGACGCCGACGGGGCAGCGCGTCGCCAGGGCCGGTGCCTCCGGGTCGCGGGCCCGCAACTCGGCCAGAAGCGCGAAAATCTGCTCGGACGTCTTGCCTTCGCCGAAAACCACTTCCGGGACGCCGGTCCGCCGCCGACGATCTACGTCCAGCAGGGCGAACTCGCCCAGCGGGACGCCCGCCGCCCCGACCTCCGTTCCGGGCGGCACACCGGGCGCCCCGCCGTTCGGCATCCTCAGCGCTCCAATCGGCATGCCGGGTGCCTTGTTCGGCATGCCGGGTGCCCGGGCATACCGGGATCCTCAGCCGGCACGGCTGACCGGCGTGATGTCGAGGTTCAGCGAACCGGACCGCAACGGCCGCTCGTCGATCTCCGCCCGCTGATATCCAGCCGCCCGGACGCAGGCCAGCACCGCCGCATGCTCGTCCGGGTCCGCCGCCCGCGGCAGGTCCGCCGCGCCGAGCTGCACCCGGCCGAGATCACCGAAATGCCGCACCCGCAGGTCGCGGTAGCCGCGCTGCTTCAGGCTCAGCTCGGCCCGGTCTACCTGCGACAGCACATCGGCGCTGACAGGAGTGCCGTAAGGCAGCCGCGATGCCAGGCAGGGCGACGCGGGCTTCTGCGCACTCGGAACCCCCAGGTACTGCGCCAGCGCCCGCACCTGGTCCTTCCCCACGGACGCCTCCAGCAGGGGATGCCGGACACCATGCTCGGCCGCAGCGCGCAGCCCGGGCCGCCAGTCACCCGTGTCGTCGGCGTTGGCGCCGGACAGCACAGCGGCGAATCCGCGGCGCCAGGCCAGCGCGGCCAGCCGCTCGTACAACTCGGATTTGCAGTAATAGCAGCGGAAGCGGTCGTTGCGCCGGTAGTCGTCGCGCTCCAGCTCAGCCGTGCTGATCAGCTCGTGCTGGACGCCTACGGCCCGGGCCACCGACCGGGCGCCGTCCAGCTCGCCGGACGCGAGGGCCGGCGAGACGGCGGTGACGGCGAGGGCTTGTTCCCCGAGCGCCCGGGCGGCCAGCGCAGCGACCAGAGAGGAGTCCACCCCGCCGGAGAACGCGATCAGGGCGCTGCCCAATCCGGCCAGACGCCCGGTCAGCTGGCAGGCCAGCGCGTCAAGCTCGTCAGGCACGCCATTCCCTTCCCATCTCGCCCGGGCCCGCGCCGCAGGGATCTGCTCCGGCGTCGGGCCGCCCTGGTCCAGTGCCGGGCAAGCGCGCGCGATTCGCAGGGCATCCGGGCCCGGTAATAGTCAGCCATCCAGGTCACCTCGCACGTCGGACGCAGGGCGCGCCATTGCCGACTGCCCGTTTACCCATCGAAGGCAGGCAATCCCATCCCTGGCCGGTCGCCGTCATACCGCAGCTGATCATATGATTCGGACTCTACGCTTCGGCGCGGTTGCGCTGGCCTGCCGCCGCGCGATCCGCTGTACTCTCAGATTCAGCTTTCGGCACCTTGGGAGGTCTCGTGCCCATCGAGCAGGCAGAGTTCGGCCGCACCGGCCACCAGAGCAGCCGGGTGATCTTCGGAGGGGCAGCTCTCGCGCAGGTCTCCCAGCGGGCCGCGGACGAGACCCTGGACCTCCTGCTCGCCCACGGGGTGAACCATCTGGACGTGGCCTCGTCCTACGGCGAGGCGGAGGCGCGCATCCGGCCATGGCTGCAGCGCGAACCGGGCCGGTTCTTCCTGGCCACCAAGGGCGACGAGCGCACCGCAGCCGGGGCCCGCGAGGAACTGCACCGGTCCCTGGACCGGATGGGCGTCGACCACGTCGACCTCTGGCAGCTGCACGCCCTGGCCGATCCGATCGAGTGGGACACTGCCCTGAGTCCTGGCGGGGCGCTCGAGGCCGCCCTTGAAGCCCGGGAGCAGGGCCTCATCCGCTGGATCGGGGTGACTGGCCATGGCAGCCAGATCGCCGCGACGCACCGCCGCAGCCTCGAGCGGTTCGGGTTCGACTCGGTGCTGCTCCCGTACAACTTCGTCACCATGCAGAACCCGTATTACGCTAGCAATTTCAACGCCCTGTACGAGACCTGCCGCGAGCGGCGCGTCGCGGTGCAGACGATCAAGTCGATCGCGCTGCGCCCCTGGGCGGGCCGGCCGCACACCCGGGCGACCTGGTACGAGCCGCTTGAGCAGCAGGACGACATCGATCTCGCCGTGTGGTGGGCGATGGGCCGCCCCGGGGCGTTCCTCGCCAGCGTGGGGGACGTGGACTTGCTCCCGAAAGTGCTTGACGCGGCCAGCCGGTTCACCGGGGCGCCGGACGACGCGGCGATGAGCGCGCTGGCCGAGCGGACGGCGGCCGACCCGCTGTTCGTCTGACCGGGGTCGCACTGATCACGGGCACCGTTGCGTTGTGCTATCGGTGCGCAGGCCGGAGCGTGATCCTGTGTAGCCTCGGCCGTCACACAACGGCGCACCAGTCGATCGTTCCGTCGGTGCCACCCCAGCGCCACCGTGTGCAAGTCGCCGATGACAGCACTGACGCCGGGCCTCACGCCATGATCGTGTCAAACGGCGAAGGAACGGAGGAGGCTGCCCACGGGGGGTACGCATAGGGCCCAGCCGACGCGATGCTGGTAGGACCCGTCAGCTAGCAATCACCTGGCTAGGGGGAGACCGATGGCAGGAACGCGCGAGCCGGTTGCGGTGCTCGGCATTGGAGCGATGGGCCACGGGATGGCGGCCAGTGCGTTGCGTGCTGGCATCCCGACGATCGTCTGGAACCGCAGGATGGAGGCGGCCCGGGACCTGGTTGAGCTCGGCGCGGAGGTCGCCGAGACTGCTGCGGACGCAGGTGGTGCGCAAACGTGGCCAGGACCTGACGCCGCCGCGCCCGGAGGAAGTCATTCTCCGCGTCTGCCCGCGGGAATCCGCACCGGTCGACCGGGCTCCTATTTCATGGCGTCCAGGAGCTCCCGGCAGGCCTGCTCGCAGCGCCGGCAGGACTCGGCGCAGATCCGGCAGTGCTCGTGCATCTGGGCATGCCGCTCGCACTCATCGCCACAGCTCTTGCAGGCGGCCACGCAGGCCATTAGCAGCAGCCTAGTGACGATGGCGTCGTGGGCCGCCTGGCGGCTTGTGACTCCGATGGTGGCGGTGCAGATATCCGCGCAATTCAGGCACAGCCGGATGCACTTGACCATCTCGCTCAGGTTCTGCTCGCTCAAGTTATCGTCGGCGTCGGCGGTGCAGGCCTGGGCGCAGTCGCTGAGCGCGTCGATGGTGGCGGCCAGCACGCTGGCGTCGACGTTTACGATGCTTGGATAGGTGTCCAGCAGCCGCCGGGCGTAGCTCATGGCCCCTCCTCTTGACGGCGATGCACCGACAGCACCTCGGTACCCGTTTTCCGCGCGGATTACCAGCGGTCCTGATAGACGTCACCGGCGCCGTGCTTCCTTCCGGGGGAGGGCTCACGGCTGGTACGGCAGGACTCGGCTCACACTCCTGGCTGAGAGCTAGTTCCCCGCTGCTCGCATGCCGTTCCTCCCGCACCCAGAGGGTCATCCTGCTGCGCGGCCA
>JGI20205J14842_1000229_pt1 | contig 14461 bp, 9 predicted proteins | sample NGESurshal092012_2_FD_14842 | JGI IMG/M metagenome (IMG submission 14842) | reverse complement strand
GCGGCGGCCCAGGCCCGCTCGGCGGCAGCGGCGTCAGCGGCGTCAGCGGCGCCACCGAGCTGGCGGAGCTGATCCAGGGTGAGGTGCAGCTGGATCTGCGTGGGCTGCCCGGCGCGTTCGGGCAGGCACCCAGCGGCAACCAGGCGCCGGCAAGCCTCCTCCAGGGCGTCATGGTCGCGCTGCTTCCTGGTCCGGTTGTCTTCCAGGCCTGCCTTCTTGCCGAGCGACTCCAGGACGGCGCTGAGCGCGGCCGCGCATTCGGGGGTGAGGTCACCGTCGAGCTTGCCGGCGCCCTCGAAGGTGAGCTCCAGGCCAACGCCNCGGTCAGGGCGGCCGTGGTCATCGTCGGTGTCAGGCTGAGCGCTGCGCTCGCGCATNTCCGCCGCCAGCGCNGCCAGGTCNGCCAGGTCAGCCCCGCCGGCCGCGGCGGCGAGCAGGATCGCGTCGGCAGCCGCGCGCAGGTGGTCGGGCAGCAGGTCCNTCCACTCGCTGATCTTCCGGGCCCAGGATGGCGAGATTTCTCCCGCCGCCAGCGCGTCAGCNAGGGCGGGGTGCCGGGCAAGCCGGTGCAGCCAGCCGACCGCGCCGATGGCCGCGCCGCGGGTGATGCGCGCCTGCCAGATCAGCCAGCCGCGCATCGAGCAATGGCCGTCAGCTTCCAGGCCGCCGCCCTGCACGAACGCCGACAGTAAGCCGGTCAGCGCCGCCGTCTGGCGCGCCTCGGCCCGCTGGAGGCCGCGCAGCGCGGTGGCCTGCTCGGCCAGGGTCAGCGATCGCGGGTCAGCCCGGGCCAGGTACCCCAGCGCGTCATCCAGCATGCTCAGCGCGTCGGCCGCGCTCGAGGGCACGGCAAGCTGTTGCTGCTGGATGGTCATCGAGCACCTCCGTAACCGCGGCCAGGACGGTGAGCCTGGGCCGGGCAGCGAGAGACCTGGGCAGGGGCAGGAGAACAGGAAAAGAAGGCTTGCCAGCAGTCTGCTGCGGAGGGGCCGCGCACCGGGACGGATGCTCCTCACGGAGCGCCATTACCTATTCACCGCTACCACGCTGGTCCCGGCGGCGCCAATCTCTCTGATCGAACTTACGCTCGACTATATCAGAGACCGACGACCAACGCTCGCATTTATGTACGGCAGCCTTAGCCTGGCGGCGCTCGTAAGAATCATTGACGATGACTCGAATATGCCATAAATTATTGATGATCATCAATTTAGGCGAGCCCGTTGTACCTGGCGCCTGGCCGCGCCCCGGAGGAGGCGACCGTGACGTTCTTCAGCGTGCTGATCCAGACTCGCGCGGACGACGCGGGTGACCTGGACCGGGCCGCGCTGAACGCGTTCGCCGACGCCGCCGAGCCCTACCAGGCCACCGTGCGGGGCGGCATGCGATCGTGGTCCGCGCGGATCAGGGTGGAGGCCAGCGGGGCCGCCGACGGCGCCGCCCTCGGCGCCGCGCTCGTGACGCTGCTGGCCAAGCAGGCCGGGCTGCCCGTCTGGCCGGTGGTCCGGGCCGAGGCCGTCCGGGAGGACGTACTCGACGAGGACGTCCTGGCCGAGGACCTCGCCCGGCCGCGGCTTCCCGAGCTGGTCTCGGGGCCCGAGGCCGCCGAGATTCTGGGCGTGTCCGTCCAGCGGGTGCACCAGCTGGCGGTGGAACACTCCGACTTCCCCGCGCCGGCTTACAAGCTGCGCGCGGCCAGCCTGTGGCTGCGCTCCGACATCGTCGCCTTCGGGGAGCGGTGGGATCGCAAGCGCGGCCGGCCCCGCAAGGACCCCGAGGACGCCTGATCCGGGCGCCGGCGCTCGCGACCAGGCTGCGCGGCGATCTATGGTTCGTCCATGACCTCTCCCCTCGTCCGGCGAGCCCACAACGCGACCAACGCCCTGCACTCACTGATCTACTTCGCCCCCGAGGCAGAGCAGCAGTTCACGGCCCTCGGCCTCGAGCCCGGGCGGATGTGCTACTTCGCCGGCCGCTCGGCCCCGATGGGAGCCGTCGGCCCCGGCGTCGTGACGGCCACCTTCTACAACTTCAGCCCGGCGCTGGTGGCCCAGTGCATTCCGCGGGCGTGGGAGCTCGCGAGCCCGTCAGCGGTCATCGCGGCTCGCTTCGTCGCCGTCGACGCGGCGCTGCGCCGGCTCCTGGGTCCTGAGGTCGTCACCTCGGCCGAGATGACCACGATGGCCACGCTGGTTCGCGAGGCGGCCAGCGCATGCAGCGTGGAGGGTCGCCCGCTCTATGCGGGGCACGCCGACCTGGGCTGGCCGGCCGAGACGCACCTGCAGTTCTGGCATGGCCTGTCGCTGCTGCGCGAGCACCGCGGCGACGGTCACATCGCCGCCCTCGTCGCGTCCGGGCTCAGCGGCATCGAGGCCCTGGTAACGCACACGGCCACCGGGCAGGGGTTCGTCCCGGAGTTCGCCCGGACCAGCCGGGGCTGGAGCCAGCGGGACTGGGATGAGGCAGTGGCCCGGCTCACCGCCCGTGGACTGCTGGACAGCGACGGCGCGCTGACCGCCGCCGGACAGGAGCTACGGGCGCATGTCGAGCAGGAGACCGACCGGATGGCCGCGCCACCATGGCTGCACCTGGGCGAGGAGCGCACCGAGGAAGTCATCCGTATCGGCAAGATCCTGACCCGCGCCGCCATGTCGGCCGGCGCCTTCCCGAGCAGTGGCGTCTTCGCGAGGACCTAGGCGCTGTCCCGCTCCTCGATCAGCCCGGCATAGTGGCCTGCTCGGCCGGGCGCCTCATGAAGTAGCACATCATGCTGTCTCCCTTGATGACCCCCTCGATGGGGCTGACCAGGTTGTTGATCGCGGGAGGGCATGCGTTCTTTTCGCCGTGGCTACTCACGATCCAGCCGACAGCCCCCATCATGTTCGCGGCGCGCAGCAGGCCGTGGCAGCCCTCCAGCACCCGGGTGCCCGACTTGTCGATGACAACGCAGACCGCAGGAGCGGGGCCCACGGTATGCACCACGTAGATGTATCCGTACTCCCAAGAGGTCATCCGCTCGGTTCCTCGCTTTGACGGGGGTCGGCCGACTAACGGCGCGGGCATGTTCGTCTATAGCATTACCGGCTCAGCTCCCNACCGCAGCCCTCCGAGCGCAAACTCACCGCCGGCCTCGTCGGGCCGCCCAGCGTCATGAACTGGCATCTGCTGCGCAGACAGCGTCAGCAACCGCACGCCCACGCGGCACCCATCGCCGGGCCGCGCCGGCCCAATGACGTCGCTGGGCCGCTCCTGTCGCTGTAACGGCAGCTTCGGCCCGGTCATGTCGCTGCTTTTCTCCGGCCCTTGGGACTCGCGAGGAGCTTGGGGCTGACGTGGAGCTTGATTCAGCTGGTTTCTGAGCCACTGACGGCGGCGATCCGGGTGAACTCGGCGATGCCCAGTGACTCGCCGCGCAGCCCAGGGTCGATGCCCGCCTCCTGGAGCCGCCGCTGCGCCTCGTCCGGCGAGCCGGCCCAGCCCGCCAGCGCGGCGCGCAGGGTCTTGCGCCGCTGCGCGAACGCGGCGTCGATGACGGCGAAGACCTCCCGGCGCCCAGCGCCCCCCGCCGCCCCGGCCCCGAAGCGATCGTGCACGGTGAAGGCGACCAGGCCGGAGTCCACCCGGGGAACGGGCCAGAAGACGCTCCGCGGTACCGACCCCGCCCGCCGCACGTCCGCGAACCAGGCCAGCTTGGCGGACGGAATGCCGTAGGTGCGGCTGCCCGGCGGGGCGCTCATCCGGTCGGCCACCTCCGCCTGNACCATCACNAGCCCCCGGCGCAGCGACGGGAAGGNAGCCAGCAGGTGCAGCACGACCGGCACCGCCACGTTGTAGGGAAGGTTGGCTACCAGCGCGGTTGGCGGGTCGCCCGGNAGCTCGGTGATCCGCGCNGCGTCGGCGGNGACCACCTCGAGCCGNCCGGCCAGGCCGGGCGCCCGGGCCGCGACGGTCNCTGGCAGCTCGGCGGCCAGGACCGGGTCGATCTCCACGGCCAGCACGCGNCGGGCNNCNGCGAGCAGCGGCAGCGTCAGGGACCCGAACCCCGGACCCACCTCCAGNACCACNTCGTCNGGCTGGAGCCTGGCCAGGGCGACGATCCGGNTNACCGTCCCGGCNTCGACGACGAAGTTCTGACCCAGCCGCTTGGACGGCATGACGGCCAGGCGGGCGGCGAGCTCCCTGATCTCGGTCGGGCCGAGCATCTGCGCTGGCCCGAGCATCCCGCCCGCTGGCCCGGCCGACGGCCCGGCCGACGATCCGGGCGCCCCCGCCGACGGTCCTAGCCCGGCCACGGTGCGCCCGCCGACGGTGGGCCGACGACGCACCGGCCGACGACGACGCACCGGCCGACGACGCACCGGCTCTCCCGACCACGGCGCTCCCGACCACGGGCCGAAGACTCGTTCCCCGTTGCGCTGCACAACCGCGCACAGCTCCGCGACGTCCAGCTGCTTCACCGCCGCCAGGGCCCGCAGCGTATGCGCGGCCTGGGCCGGCGCATTCGACTTGCCGCGGTTGGGGACCGGGGTCAGGAACGGCGCGTCGGTCTCCACCAGCAGCAGCTCGGCCGGCGTGACCGCGGCCGCCTCGCGCAGCCGCGGTGCGTTGGCGAACGTCAGCGTGCCCGCGAAGCTCAGCACGTAGCCGGCGTCGGCGCACCGCCGGGCCATGGCCGCGTCGCCCGAGAAGCAGTGAAAGATCACGTGCTCCGGGGCGCCTTCCTCCGCGAGGATCGCGAGCACGTCGTCGTGCGCGTCCCGGTCGTGGATCATCAGCGCCTTGCCCGCCTGCTTGGCGATCTGGATGTGCGCGCGGAACCATTCGCGCTGCAGCGCCGGCGGCGCGTCATCGCGGTAGTAGTCCAGCCCGGTCTCCCCGACCGCCCGGACCTCAGGCCGCCCGGCCAGCTCGCTGATCTCGGCTAGCACGCCGTCGCGCTGCGCGGGAGTCGAGGCGGCCGCGGCGGTCTCGTTCGGGTGGATCGCCACCGCGGCGAGGACGTCCTCGTGGTCGACGGCGCACCTGAGCGCCCAGTGCGAGGACGGCAGGTCGCAGCCGACCGTCACGACCCGGTTGATTCCTGCCGCCGCGGCGGCCGCCAGGACGTCGGCGACCGGGACCTCGATCATGTCCAGGTGACAGTGGCTGTCGAACGCCGCCGCGGGCAGCGGCTCCGGATCGGGCGCGGCCGGGCGCTCGAAAGTCACGAGGTCTCCAGCCGGGCCAGTTCCTCCTCGACCACCGACGGGTCCAGCTTGGTGAACAGCGGCACGGGGGGCGCCAGCGGCGTCCCCGCCGCGATCGGTGCCGATTCCCAGCGCGGCGTGTTCCGGTAGTCGCCGGTGATGACCGGGTAGGACGGGCCGCCGTCCTCGTTCACCTGCTCGATCTTGGGCATGCCCGACCACGTCCCCTGGCCGCCGAGCATCTCGAAGACCTTCTGCGACGACTCGGGCAGGAACGGGGTCAGCAGCGTCTTGCCGTCGTTGACCAGCTGGAGCGCGACGTGCATGATCGCGGCCATCCGGTCGGGATCAGACTCGCGCAGCTTCCACGGAGCCTGGTCGGAGAGATACTTGTTGGCCTCGGCCACGGTGCGCATGGCCGTGGTGCTCGCGGCCTTGAACCGGGACCGGGACAGCGACTCGCCCACAGTGGCGAACGCCGCCCGGGAGTGCTCCAGTATCGCCGCGTCGGCGTCAGTGAGCTGGCCCGCCGCCGGGATCGTGCCGATGTTGCGCGCCGCGAACGACACGGTCCGGTTGACCAGGTTGCCCCAGTTGGCCACGAGCTCGTCGTTGTTGCGCCGGACGAACTCGCTCCAGGTGAAGTCCGTGTCCTGGGTCTCCGGGCCCGCCACCGCCACGTAGTAGCGCAGCGCGTCCACGTTGTAGCGGGCCAGGAAGTCGCGGACGTAGATGACGACCGCGCGCGAGGAGGAGAACTTGCGGCCCTCCATGGTCAGGAACTCGCTGGAGACCACCTCGGTCGGCAGGTTCAGCGGGCCGAGCGAGCCCGGCTGACCGCCGCGGGCGCCCCGGCCGCTGTAGCCCAGCAGGATGGCGGGCCAGATCTCGGTGTGGAAGACGATGTTGTCTTTGCCCTGGAAGTAGTAGGACTCGGCGTCGGGGCTCTGCCACCACTGCCGCCAGGCGTCGGGATCACCGCTGCGCCGGGCCCACTCAATCGACGCCGACAGGTAGCCGACCACCGCGTCGAACCAGACGTAGATCCGCTTGTCCGGGCGGTCCCGCCAGCCGTCCAGCGGGATCGGCACGCCCCAGTCCAGGTCCCGGGTCATCGCGCGCGGCTGCAGGTCGCCGAGCAGGTTGAGGGAGAACTTGAGCACGTTCGGCCGCCACTGGCCGCTCTTGCTCTGCAGCCAGGTCCCGAGCGCGTCGGCGAACGCGGGCAGGTCCAGGAAGAACTGCTCGGTCTCCACGAAGACCGGGGACTCCCCGTTGATCTTGGAACGCGGGTTGATCAGGTCAGCCGGGTCCAGCTGGTTGCCGCAGTTGTCGCACTGGTCACCCCGGGCGCCGTCGTATCCGCAGATCGGGCAGGTGCCCTCGATGTAGCGGTCGGGCAGCGTCCGGCCGGTGGACGGCGAGATGGCGCCGATCGCCTTGCGCGGGAAGATGTAGCCGTTGTTGTAGAGCCCGAGGAACAGCTCCTGCGCCACCGAGTAGTGATTGCGGGTGGTGGTCCGGGTGAACAGGTCGTAGGAGATGTCCAGGCCGACCAGATCTTCGGTAATAACGGCGTTGTACCGATCGGCCAGCTCGCGCGCGCTCAGGCCCTCGGCGTCGGCCTGGACCTGGATCGGGGTGCCGTGCTCGTCGGTGCCGCTGACCATCAGCACGTCGTTACCCGCCATCCGCTGATAGCGCGAGAACATGTCACAGGGCAGCGCGAAGCCCGACACATGCCCGATGTGGCGCGGGCCGTTGGCATACGGCCAGGCGGGAGCGGCAAGAATAGGACGGCTGGTCGACGACATGCCATCCAGCCTAGGGGAGGATAGCCCCGGCCGGTTCCTCATAACTGGGAGCGCGCCCTGGCCACCATGGCGTCGTAGACCGCGCTCCGAAGCAGCCCGCGTTCCCTGGCTACCGCCGCGATGGCCTTATTCCGCGGCATGCCGTCCCGCTGCCGGAGCACCACCTCGTCCGCGGCCTCCTCCGGGGTCAGGGTCGCGATCGCGGCCGGGGCGCCGGCCACCACGATCGTGACCTCGCCCAGCGCGCCGCCGGAGAATGCCGCGGCCAGTTCGGCCAGCGTGCCGCGGACCACCTGCTCGTAAGTCTTGGTCAGCTCGCGGCAGACGACGGCGCGCCGGTCCGGGCCGAAGGCCCCGGCCAGCTCCGGCAGGGTGGCCGCCACGCGGCGCGGCGACTCGAAGAAGATCAGCGTGCGGGGCTCGCTGGCCAGGTCAGCGAATCGCCGCGCGCGCTCGCCCGCCTTCCGCGGCGGGAAGCCCTCGAAGACGAACCGGTCGCTCGGCAAGCCCGAGATGGCCAGCGCGGCGGTCACCGCCGACGGCCCCGGCAGGGCGGTGACCCGGACCCCGGCCGCCGCGGCCGCCGCCACCAGCCGGTAGCCCGGATCGCTGACCGCCGGCATGCCCGCGTCGGAGACCAGCAGGACATCGGTGCCGCCGAGCAGCTCGGCCAGCAGCGCGGGCACCCGGCGCGCTTCCACCTCGTTGTAGTACGACACGAGCCGGCCGGCCACCGCGATGCCCAGGGCCGCGGCCAGCCGCCGGAGCCGCCGGGTGTCCTCGGCCGCGATGACCGGTGCGGTGCGCAGCGCGGCGATGAGCCGGGCGGAGGCGTCGCCCGGCTGGCCGATCGGCGTGGCGGCGATCGTCAGGATCCCTGCGTCCCCGCCGGGCTCGGACGGCTCGCCGGCCTGCGGCCGCTCGCCGTCGTTCGCAGAACGTTGCATGACGCCGCCCAGGCTAGTGGGCGCCGCCCTTACCATGGCACTCGATGAGGGCAGAGGAGACGGCGCCGGCCGGCCCCGCCGACGCCACCGGGCCGGCGCAGACGAGCTGGCCGGCCAACCCCGGGCCGGGCGGCTCCGCGCGGGCGGCCCAGGACCCGGCGGAGAACCGGCGCTGGATGGTGCCGCCCATGCCCGGCAGCGTCGTCTGGGGCTGGGCCGGCCCGCTGCTGGTCACGCTGTTCGGCGCGTTCCTGCGGTTCAACCGGCTCAGCGTCCCCCGGGCCGTGGTCTTCGACGAGACCTACTACGTCGGGGACGCGTGGGGCATTCTCCAGCACGGCGTCGAGATCCAGCACGTCAAGAACGCCAACGCGCTGCTGACCAGGGGCAACACGCACATCCTGGCCGGCACGCAGGCCGAGCTGGTCGCGCATCCGCCGCTGGCCAAGCTGATGATGGCCGTGGGCGAATGGCTGTTCGGCCTGACGCCGTTCGGCTGGCGGTTTACCGTGGCCCTGGTCGGCTCGCTGGCGATCCTGATGCTGGCCCGGATCGTCCGGCGGATGACCCGCTCCACCCTGCTCGGCTGCGTCGCGGGCCTGCTGATGGCGCTGGACGGCCTGGAGCTGGTGCTCAGCCGCACCGCCATCCTGGACATTTTCGTCATGTTCTGGGTGCTGGCCGCGTTCGGACTGCTGGTGATCGACCGGGACCGGACCCGGGCCCGGCTGGCCGCCGCGGCCGCGACGGTCACCACCGGCCGGGACGCAGCCGCCGGCCCCAAGCTGGGCATCCGCTGGCTGCGGGTCCTGGCCGGGGTCTGCCTGGGCTGCGCGGTCGCCTGCAAGTGGAACGGGGCCTGGTTCATCCTGGCCTTCGCGGGCCTGGTCATCGCCTGGGACCTCGGCGCGCGGCGGGCGGCCGGGTACCCGGGGCGCCTGCTCGGCGTGCTGCGCAGCGACGTCAAGTGGCTGCCAGTGTGGTTCGGGATCGTCCCGGCCCTGGTCTACGTGGCCTCGTGGACCGGCTGGTTCGCCACCCCCTACGGCTACGACCGCAACGGCGCCGCGCTGAGCAGCCACCACCAGACAACCTCCACCATCGCGGCCTGGCTCGGCTACAACAAGTGGATGCTCCAGTTCGGCCTCGGACTGAGCTCGACCCAGACCTACAAGTCCAATCCCCTGGGCTGGCTGGTGCTGGCCCGCCCGATCTCCTTCTACTCGGTATGCGGCAAGCCGTGCGGCTCCGGCACCGAGCAGGAGGTCATCGCGGTCGGCACGCCGCTGATCTGGTGGGGTGGCGCCGCGGCCCTGGCCTTCTGCCTGGTCTGGTGGCTGCTGCGGCGCGACTGGCGGGCCGGGTCGGCGCTGCTGGGGGTGGCCGCCGGCTGGCTGCCGTGGATCTGGTTCTACTGGCACGACCACCGGACCGAGTTCTTCTACTACGCCGTGGTGTTCGAGCCATTCATGATCATCGCCATCACCCTGTGCCTGGGCCTGATCATCGGGCCCAGCCGGGCCTCGCCGGGCCGCCGCGCCGTGGGTGCCGTGGTCGGCGGCGCCTACCTGCTGGCCGTCCTGGCCAACTTCGCCTATCTCTACCCGATCCTCGCCGCCCAGGTGATTCCGTACTCGTCCTGGCTCTCGCGCATGTGGTTCCACAGCTGGATTTGAGCTGGCCTTCAGCTAACCGTCAGCGGCTGCTGCCACCGTGATACTGGCAGCCAGGGGCCGACGCTGCGGGGGCCGGCCACAGGCCCGCCAGATTTCTTGGACCAGGGACGATCCCGGCGGCTCCGCGAGACGTCTATAGGGTGGGAGGCCAGCAAGGTGCGCGGCCTTGGAGCTGGGAACGAGGATGAGTCCGATGGGTCAAAAGCCCGACCTGCACGCGCGGTTCGAGCAGGACGTGCTGCCTGCGCTCAGCAGGCTTTACCCGGCCGCGCTTCGGATGACCAGGAACGCCAGCGACGCCGAGGACCTCGTCCAGGAGACATCAGCCAAGGCGTACGCGGCGTTTCACCAGTTCAAGCCCGACACCAACCTGCGGGCTTGGCTGAACAGGATCCTGGCCAACACCTTCATCAACGGCTACCGGAAGCGCCGCCGCGAGCCCGTCCAGGAGCTGGGCGCCGATTTCGAGCGCGACTGGCAGACCGACTCGCCCCGGGCGAGGTCGGCTGAAGCTGAGGCCATGGACCGGCTCGGGGACGCCGAGATCGTGCAGGCGCTGCTGGACCTGCCGGAGGCGTTCCGGATGACGGTGTACCTGGCCGACGTGGAGGGCTATCCGTACAAGGAGATAGCCGAGATCATGGGGACGCCCGTCGGCACGGTGATGTCCCGGCTGCACCGGGCCCGGGGCCGGCTCCGCGAGCAGCTGGCCAGCCGCGCTCCCCAGGCCCGGCCGTCGAGCGGGCGCTCCGCGCCCCGGAAGGCGGGTCCGCGCGGCCCGCTGGCCTCGCCCGAGCCCGCCTAGCCGCACGGCCCCTAGCCGCAACTCCCCTAGCCGCCGAAGATGCGGTCGCAGGCCCGCGCGGCCGCCTTCCCGTCGTCGAGCGGGCAGAACCGGGCGGCGAACGCGCGGTAGGCGTCGGCGTACTGGGCCGCCACCTGGTCCAGGTTCGCGATCGCCTCGACCACCTCGGCGGAAGTGGACAGCAGCGGGCCGGGAGCCTGCGCCTCGAAGTCGAAGTAGAAGCCGCGCAGCTGGTCGCGGTACTGGGCCAGGTCGTAGGTGAAGAAGAGCATCGGCCTGCCGGTCGGCGCGAAGTCGAACATCACCGACGAGTAGTCCGTGATGATCGCGTCGCTGACCAGGAACAGCTCGGTAATGTCCGGGTAAGCGGTGACATTGATCACGAAACCGGGCCGGCTCCCGGCCGGGATGTCGTCGGCCATGTGATGGTGACCGCGGAGCAGGATGACATAGTCCTCCCCCAGGCGCTTCCAGGCCTGCTCCAGGTCCAGCCGGAAGTCGAACCGGTACCGTCCCGAGGCGTAGTACTGGTCGTCGCGCCAGGTCGGCGCGTACATGATCACGCGCTTGCCGGGCGGGATGCCGAGCCGGGCCCGGACCTGGCCCGCTACCCGCTCGGTGGCCCCGCTGCACAGCGCGTCGTTGCGGGGATACCCCGACTCGCAGATCTCGCCGTCGTAGCGGAAGGCCCGCGCCATGATCGGCGTGCTGAACGGGTTGGGCGACAGCAGCAGGTCCCACTTGGCCACGTCCTGCCGGAGGTGGTCGAGATAGCTGGTGCCGCTGATGAACTGCGGCTGCGCCACGTCGAAGCCGATCCGCTTGAGCGGCGTGCCGTGCCAGGTCTGCACGTAGACCTGGCCATCGCGCTTGCCGTACCAGCTCTGCATGTCGTCATTGGTGATCAGGTACTTGCACCGGGCAAGCGCCTCGTAGTACTCCTCGGTGCCGGCCAGTACCGAGGTGGCGCCGTCCGAAGCCGGGACCGCCCAGTCGCTGACCACCCAGAGGTGATCGCGGGTATCGCCGCGCCGCCGCAGCTCGCGGGCGATGGCCCCCGGGTTGTCGCCGCACTGCTTGCCCTTCCAGCTGATGAACACCACCGCGTCCCGCAGCGGCCGCCGCTGCTGGAGCGGGTAGTACACGCTGCGCAGCACCTTGCGCTGCAGCCGGCCATGCTCGAGGATCTTCAGGGCCGGGCCGACCGTCAGGATCGGCCTGTCGTAGCCGCTGGTGGTAAAGCGATAGGACTTAGGGCCGAAGTTGAGCCGCTTGTCGCCTACCTGCGCCAGCCGGGCGTGATCGTAGACCGGGGTCATACCCTCGTCGGCGCCGGCCTGGCCGGCCTCCCGCACGCCGACCTGCCAGGTGCCGTCGCGCAGCGGCAGCTGCCGGCCGAACGACGGCATGGCGGTCGCGTCGATAGTGATCGTGAAGCGCTCGCCGTCCCGGGCCATCGCCACCACGTGCCGGTCGGTGGAGCCCTTGCGGGTCAGCACGCCCTCGCAGGGGGCGCCGGGTGCGCCGGCGTAGCTGCCGGACAGGATCAGGCTGCCGCCGGCCGTCCAGGCGTGCTGGTCGATGACCGGCACCTGGCCGCGCCGCACGATAGCGGCGTTGTCGTACCTGGTCCGCTCCACGACGATCTCCCTGTTGTCGGCGACGTAGGTGTACTCGGGCAGGTCGCCGGGGAACGCCACCCGGGTCCGCTCGAGGGCCGCCGTGGTGACGTACAGGTCCCACTCGACGGCCTCGTCCCGGCCCATGGCCCCGCCCGCCAGGCCAGCCGGCGACAGCGCCTTGAGCAGGTCGGCGTCCTTAACGGCGGCCCGCAGCCGGACCGTGCCGTCGCTGAGCAGCTGGCTGGTGGCGCCCAGCTCCTGCTGCGAGGCGCCCCTGGACCAGGCCAGCACGAGATCGGCGTCCCGCCGCGTATCCAGCCGCATGACCCGCCGCGCGCCTGGCTGCTCGAGGTCCACCTCCAGCACGAGCTCATCGCCGGCGTGCTCGCAGCGGCGCAGCACGGCCGGAGTCGGCACCACCTGCACGTGCAGCTGGCGGCCGACCCAGCGGGCGCCGAGCCGGATGCCGGGCGCGACCTGCCGCGGCGCGGGCCGCTCGGCGGGCCCCACTACCGGGGTGTGCAGGCGAGAGGGGCGCCAGATGCCCCGCCCCCGGACCAGCAGGAATCCTTCCCAGTCGCCCGTCAGCCAGCGACCGCCGGCCCGGAACCAGCGCGGGCTGATCTCGCAGCGAAAGCCCGCCCAGTCATAGGCGTACCGCTCCTGCCCGGACCAGCCGGTCGCGAACGGGTGCTCGGTCGAGCGGGCCGGCAAGACGATCGGCAGCCGCCTGCCCTGGCGCGGTACCAGCACCACGACCTTGGAGACGTGCCGGCGCCTGGTAATGTCCACCGACGGGACGAAGGCGGCTCCGCTGATGACCAGGCTGTCGCCCGCCCACTCGATGCTCTCCACGCGGACGAACGGGGCTAGCTCGCGCCAGTGCGGCCGGTACAGGCGGGGCGGCACCCTGAGCTCGCGGTCCAGCCGGAACGGCAGGTCGGCCCGGAGCCGGCCGTGCTCCCGGACCACGGGCACCGTCTTGATCGGCTGCTCCGCCAGCCACATGACCAGCTCGATCAGCTCGTCCAGCTTGCCGCGCTGGATCAGGTGGTAAGCGAGACGATGCGGCGAGGGCAGCCTGGCGAAGACCCGCCGGTCGACCTGGGCCAGGTACGACTGGGTCAGGGTCATGAACTCGGCCTTGAACGCGGCGTCCGTGCGGCCCAGCTCGCCGACATACAGCCAGACGTCGTTGTCCAGCGCCTTGCGCTGATGCTGGCGGACCATCCGGGCCGGCTTGTGCGAGCGCAGGAACGAGTCAATGAACAGCAGCACGTTGATGCGGTCCCGGTAGTTGCTGATGTCGGTCCGGGACTGCGTGATCGACAGGCCGCCCGTGCCCCGCTCGCGCCAGTAGTAGATCGGCTCCGGGATGACGTCCACGGCCCGGGCCAGCACGTGCGCCCGGGTAATGAGATGCAGGTCCTCCCAGACGATGCCCTCGGGGAAGGTCAGGTCATGGCTATCCCAGAACGACCGGCGGAATAACTTGTTGAACACCGAGACGTCGTAGAACAGCGCGGGCGTCCGGCTGATGTGGGTGCCCGTCTTCCGGCCCTTGATGGCCTTGGCGTGCAGCGCCGACTGGGTGATGCCCATCGGGCCCAGCCGCAAGACATTTCCGGATACGAAGTCCGAGCCCGAGCTCTCCAGCGCGTGCAGCATGCGCTCGTAGGCGTGCGAAGGCAGGGCGTCGTCGGAGTCCGCGAACGCCAGGTACGTCCCCCGGGCGCGCTCGACACCGCGGTTACGGGCGGAACCGGGGCCGGGGCCGCCATTGGGCACCTGCAGCAGGATGAACCGCGGGTCGGCCGCCGCCTGGGCGGCCGCGATGGCCGCGCTCCCGTCGGACGACCCATCGTCGACCATGATGACCTCGAAGTCGGGATAGGTCTGGGCGGCGATGGAGGCCAGGCAGTCGCCCAGCAGATCCTCAATGTTGTAAAAGGGCACAACAACGCTGATCTGCGGATCTGTCATAGCTATTCTCCCGGTGGTTCCCCGCTGGCTACCTGACGGGAGATCCTAGCTACTGGCCGCGCCAGGCCGGCGGCCGTTTCTGCGCGAAGGCCGCTGCCCCCTCCCTCGCGTCCGCCGAGGTGAAGACCGGGTTAATGATCTCGGCCTGCCGGGCGAATGCCTCGCCGCTGTCCCAGTCCGCCGCCCGCGTGATGACGGCCTTGGTCGCCGCCAGCGCCAGCGGGGCACCGGGCACCACGCGCTGCGCGAGGGCCATGGCGCCCGCCAGCGCTTCCCCGGCCGGGACGACCTGGTTCACCAGGCCCGTTGCCTGCAGCCGCTGGGCCGGGAAGTGCTCCCCGGTCAGGGCGATCTCCATGGCCAGGTGGTACGGGATGCGCCGGGGCAGCCGGAGCAGGCCGCCGGCGCCGGCCACCAGGCCGCGGCGG
>JGI20205J14842_1000222_pt1 | contig 14643 bp, 20 predicted proteins | sample NGESurshal092012_2_FD_14842 | JGI IMG/M metagenome (IMG submission 14842) | reverse complement strand
TGGCAGGCTGCGGCGGGGCGCCCGCCGCTGTCAGGGCGCGGATGGGCCAGCGGCGGCTCACGTCGAGGGTCACCTCGTCTTCGCCCCCGCACCGCGCTGACCCTTCTATCCGCACCGGGTGTCCGTGGCGGGGTCGCGGACCACGCCGCTAGTGAACCAGGCCCGGACCGCGTCCTCCGTCAGGCCGGGATCCGCGCCAGCCGCCCTGCTCATGTCAGTCATGAACGGTCAGGAGCGGCGCATCACCGCCTTGATACGGACGCATGGTCATCTCACTCACCCCGATGACTTTATGGGCTACTGGTAGTTCCCAGCGGAGTAGGTGACGAGCGTCTGGTCAGGGTTGTCGGCTACCTGGAGTACGACGTGCGAGTAGTCGACCGGTCCGAGCCTGGGATGACGCAGCTTCTTCGATCCGCTGCCTACGGCCGTTACGTCGTGGCAGGGCCACCAGTTCCGGACGTGCTCGCTGTCGCGCCGTAGTTCCGCAATGAGATCCTCGAAATCGGGATCGCCTGGATAGCGGGCGGCAGCGAGCCGGAACCGGCCCAACATTGCCCTGGCTTCGGGTTCCCATTCCAGGTAGACCGCACGGGCTCGGTCAGTCATGAACATCCACCGCACCAGATTGCGCTCACCGGGGGGCAGGGCCTCCCAATCGGTGAACAGTTCCCGCGCGGCGGGATTCGAGGTCAGCACGTCCCAGCGGCGCCCTTTGACGAACGTCGGAAAAGGATCGAGGCGCTGGACCAGATCGACCACGCCGGGATCGATCCGTTCCGGAGGGGCCGCAAGGACCGCGGCGCTGCCCGCGTCATCGCGCCCGTGGGCGAGAACCTGGAGGTAACGGCGTTCGGCAGTGGTCATCCGCAGCGCAGCGGCCAGAGCATCGAGCACCTGAGCCGAAGGCCGCACCGGGCGCCCCTGCTCCAGAAACGTGTAGTAGGTGGTGGAGAGGTTGGCGAGCAGCGCGACTTCCTCGCGGCGCAGGCCTGCAGTGCGCCGGCGCTTGCCCGGGGGCAAGCCGACGTCGTCGGGGAGGAGCCGCTCGCGTCGCGACCTGAGCAGCTGCCCCAGAGCCTCGGGATCACCGGCTACCGCCACGGGTCCAGGGTACTAACGCCGGTACCAGTAAAGACCTGCTCTGGTTACCAGGGCCGCCTGTCGTCAGGCTGACGGCATGACGATCACGAACGCAACAGTCCAGATCCCCGTCGCTGACGGCACCACGATGCCCGCCTACCTCTTCGGCCCAGCCGCGGACCAGGCCCCGGCCGGGGTGATCGTGGCCCACGAGCTCTTCGGTGTGAACCCAGATATCCGGGGCGTGGCCGACGACCTGGCCAAGGCCGGCTACCTGACCATCGCGCCCGAGTTCTATCACCGGGACGCCCCACCCGGCCGCTGGCTCGAGCGCAACGATGCCGGACGCCAGGAGGGCTTCAACCTCCTCCACCGCCTCCAGCGCCAGCAGGCGCTGGCCGACGTGACGGCCTGCATCGGCTGGCTGACCTCACAGCCGCCGATCAGGAAGATCGCAATGATCGGCTTCAGCGCTGGCGGCCACCTGAGCTATCTTGCGGCGTGCTGCCTCCCGATCACCCAGACGGCCGTGCTGTACGGCGGCTGGCTGCCCACCACCGACATCCCGATGAGCCAGCCTTCACCGACGCTGGACCTGACCCCTGGGATCAGCGGCCAGATCCTCTACCTAGTCGGCGAAGACGACACCCTGATCAACGCCGGGCAGCGCAGCCAGATCCACGCAGCCCTGCACGAAGCCGGGATCGAGCATGAAATGGTCAGCTACCCGGGGACCGGGCACGCGTTCTTCTGGCCGGACACACCGGCATTCAGCCAGTACGCCCGCCACGACGCGTGGTCCCGCATCCTGGCCATGCTCGCCTCCTAGCGCAGCCGCCAGGCCGCAGGACTTACGCCCCGAGGGGATGGCCGCATGCATCCAGCCTCTCACCGCGCCGCGGGCTCCAGCAGGAAATAGATGTCGGTTCGCCGCTTCGCGGGATCGTCGTCCCAGTCACCGTAGACTTCCCAGCTCACGCCAGTCGGCCGGCGCCGGTGGTCCGCGCACCACTGCTCAAGCGCTGCGTACGCCCCGGCCATGTCCGAGTACTCGCCGTAGTGCGCTGTCGCCGCCACCTCACCCGGCGGCGTTGCTACCGCACGGACCTCGCCGCGGGGGGTGAAACCGGTGGGCACCTCGACGCCCGCATCGATAGTGATCGCGCCAGCGCCGCCGTAATACACTACGACGTTGTGGCCGGTGCGGGCACCCTGCTCACGCAGTACCGGCCAGACCATGTCGAGCAGGCGCACGATGTCGGCGCCGAGCCGCTGCCGGGTAGTCCTGGCACGAACCGCCGCGAGCGCACGCGGATCGGCCTGCCCGGCGCGCACCTCATAGGACACGGACGCGGACGCTACCAGCGCTGCCCGCTTAGGCGCAATGGCCACTCCGGGCAGGGGCGCCGGCACCCTGCCGGCTGATCTCAGGCGGTGGATTCAGGGAGGGCAGTGTTGCGGAAGAGATAAACCCCGACCGTAACGCCGCTGACGGCGGTGGCCTCTCCGCTCATGAAGACGCGGTCCGTGCTGGTCTCTCCGGTGATCATCTCGAAGAACGGCTGGCCTGCTTCCTTCGCGACGGTGGCCGCGCCGGCGGGAGTGGCCGGGAACGTGTCCCGCTTGCGCTGCTCCTCCGCCGCTTGAGAGCTCGCCAGCAATCACGTCCTGCACTGGAACGGCAAGGCGTGGAAGCGGGTGCTCAGCCCGGCCCCCCGGGGGCATGGCGTCCTAGCCGACTAGCAGCAGCGGCTCTGCACGGTCCAGCCACCGTCCGGCCGCGCCCGGGCGGAGGTTAGCCCGGGTCCTTGGCGAGCTGGTCGGTAGCAGACTGGCCTGCCTGCTTGCACCGTCGCAAGAAGTCGATGACGAGGTCGATCTGGTCGTCGGAGTAGCTCCCGAGGATCTCGTCGAGCGAGCTGTTCATGCCGTCGTAGAGCTGGATGATGGCCCGCTGTTTGTCCGGTACGGCACGGACCATCACTGCCCGGCGGTCGCTTTGGTCCCGCTCGCGCACAATCCAGCCGCCGCGCTCGAGGCGGTCGAGGATGCCGGTCATCGTGGCGAGGTGCACGTCGATGCGACGCGCAAGAGCTGTCGGGCTGATCGGGCCGTACCGCGTGATGACGTCGAGGCAGTCGAGGTCCACGTCCTTGATCTCGCTGCGCGAGCCCACTCGGTGATTGAGGACCGCCAGTTCGATCCGCAGCTCGCGCAGGTTCTGCTTGGCCGCGGCGATCCGCCGTCTCCGGGCTCGTCGTGCTTCCCCGGACTCAGACGTGTCGGTGCGCTGGGCCGTCATTTGCGTCGCCACCTCCTCAAGTGCTATGAATATCATATGCTATGATATTCATAGTATCAGGTCGTCACCGCGCATCCAGCGCGTCAGGAGGAGCGTAACCATGAGGATCGTTGTCTTCGGAGCGAACGGAGTTACCGGGCGACTGCTGACAGAGCAGGCGCTAGCTGCCGGTCACGACGTCGCGGCAGTGACCCGCCGGCCGGACAGCTTCCCGATCACGCACCAGCGGCTAAGGGTTGAGGAGGCCGACGTGCACGACCCGGATGCCGTCAGCCGGGCAGTCGAGGGAAACGATGCCGTGCTGTCGACCCTGGGCGTGCCATTCACTCGCAAGCCGGTCAGCGTCTACAGCGACGGCGTCCGCAACATCGCCGCCGCGATGTCCCGGCACGGGATCAAGCGGCTGATCGTGGTGAGCTCGAGCGCCACCGAGCCGCACCATCATGCGGACGGCGGCTTCCTGATGAATCGCGTCCTCCAGCCGCTGGTCACCGCGACGATCGGCAAGACGACCTACAGCGACATGCGCCGCATGGAGGAACTCGTGCGCGGCAGCGACCTGGAGTGGACGATCATGCGCCCGTCGGGCCTTTTCGACGCTCCTGGTGTGACGCGCTACGAGCTTCACGAGGATCAGGCACCGGGCATCTTTACCAGCCGCGCCGACCTGGCCGCGAGCATGCTCGAACAGGTCACCGACGGCCGGTTCGCGCGCAAGGCGGTCGCGGTCACGACATCCGCCGGTGCCCCCACGCTGTTCCAGGTGCTGCGCCGGGAGGCGTTCAAGTCAGGCTGACGCGGTCCCGGTGGTGCCCGGGGACAGCGTGCTCAGCGCGTCGTCCAGCATGTCCGGAAAGGTGTCCGGGTACCGGGCAATGAGATAGATCACGAGGGACAGGCGGTCATGGTCACTGAGCGCCTTGACCCGGGAAAGGCGCAGCTCGGCCGCAGCCTCGGAGGTATCAGCCATGCTCCATGATAATCAGGTCACCTGCCGGGCCTGGCGCCGATCGCTTTAACCGGGCATCCCGCTGGTCGTCGACGGCGTTAGCAGCTTTGGGTCGGCACGACCTCCCTAAATAGATCCTTCACCGGCTGGCGTCCCTGCGTCGCTGACTTCCTCGGTGCGTTCGGGCAGGAGCAGCAGCGCGCCGGCGAAGAAGAGCACCGCGCCGACGAAGGTACCGAGGTTGGACCGCTCGGCGTTGTGCAGCTGGCCGGTCGCCGGGTTGATGTAGCCGGCCACTGCGGATACGCCGAAGGCGATGGACCCGAGCAGGTTGACCAGGGTGATCCACCATGGCCACGACAGGGGGCGCCAGGCGAGCCAGCCATGGCAGACCTCGAACCAGGCCAGCCCGCTGGCGACCAGGAAGCAGATCGAGCCAACCGCGTCGGGCCGCCATACGTGCTGGTGCGCGGCCTGAGCGGTGAGGTCTTCCCGCAGCGCGTTCCCGGTGCTGACGTTGAAGTAAAGGGTCCCGGCCAGTTGCACCGCGGTCGCCCACCAGTCAATCCGGCGGGGCTGGAAGACGAAGAATCGGCGCCGGGCACCACCGGGCGCCTGCGGGCCGGCATCCACGGCTTCCCGGTAGGTCAGGAAGCCAGCCGCGGTGAAGAACAGCGAGCCGATGAAGAAGGTCGCTGCGTCCCAGCGGGTCCCGACAGCGCTGGCGTATCCGGGGAGGGCGCCGAGGGCGAATAGCAGCGACCCCACGGCGAACAGGACGGCGATCCACCATCCCCGGACCCCGGGTGCCCACCACGTCGAGCCGACAGCCGATGCGCTCCGCAGGTGCTTGCGGTGATCGCGGGATTCCCGGCGAGCCACGACCCCGCCCGGCCGCACGCGCTCGACGAAGGTCACGAAGGGGCCGACGCGACCCTCGCGGCCTCCTCGGTCCGGCACGGGCATAGGCGTGTCCTGTCTGATCAATGTGATCTTCTCAGACAACTCAGTCATCTCAGTCCCCGATGGCCAGAAGCCATACCTGCGCGAGAAGTGGTCATCGCCGGCCTCGCTGCCGGCGTGCCTGCCGCCGCGATTAGCTGTGAATACTGAGGATAATCACCTGATTGCAGCTAGTAGTTAAAGGCGCCGTAGCGACGACAGCGTTACTGCCCCCGGGCGAGAGGCACAGATGGCGACACCCACGGGAAGTCCTACTCAGGCGCTACCCAAGCCGCCGCCGCGCCAGCTAGCTCCGCAGCCGCCGCGCCAGGCCGGAGTCGACCGCTTCGACGACGCCATCGTGGTGACACGGACCCGGGCCTGGATCGGCTTGGCGGCGTGCCTCGCGCTGGTGGTCGGCGTGGTGGTCTGGGCGACCACGACCACTGTCGACACCACCGTCAAGGCGCCCGGCGTCGCGCTGGTGAACGGCACCATCAGCAGTGTCGTGAGCCCGGCATCGGGAACAATCACCAGCCTGTCGGTGGGCGCTGATGACCCTGTGCGAGCCAATCAGGTCATCGGCAGGATTTCCGGCCCGAACAACAAGAGCGTCCCGCTGGTGGCGCCGATCGCCGGCCGGATCCTCAGCCTCGAGGCGAGCGTCGGGTCCGCCGTGCGTGACGGCGAGTCCGTCGCCAACCTCACCGCCGAGCACGGTCCGCTGGTAGTCCGGATGTTCGTTTCGCCATCTGCCGCCGACCAGGCCAGCCGCGGGGCGCGCGCCATCCTGACCCTGCCGACCGGGGCAACCGTGCAGGGTCGCGTCACCCACGTGGGACAGCTGCCGCTGACCGAGCAGGAGGTGGCGGGCGCCATCGGGAGCCCGGCCCTGGCGGCGCTCCTGGCGTCGGGTAACGGGTTCATCGCCGTGAGCGTCACCCCGGTGAACAACAGCCAGGCCCGGCAGCTCGACTCCGGCGACGTCGCCTCGGTCAGCCTCATCGTCGGCAGCCAGCACCCGATCAGCTACATCTTCTGATGGTGACCACGCCCGTGGCCCCGGCCGGCCACAAGACGGTGCGCACGCCGACGGTGCTGCAGATGGAGGTCACCGAGTGCGGCGCCGCCTCGCTGACCATGATCTTGAACTGGCTCGGGCTCGACGTCCTGCTCGAGGAGGTCCGTGAGCGCTGCGCGGTCTCCCGGGACGGGGTCAACGCGCTCAAGATGGTGGACGCGGCCAGGAGCTTCGGGCTGGAGGCCACCGGCTACCGTTACGACGCCGACGAGATCGGGAATCTGGAGGCACCGTTCGTCGTCTTCTGGAATCAGAACCACTTCCTAGATACAGCACCTGCTCCGCCCGCTGCTCGCTGGTCAGGGCGGCCAGCCGGGCGCGGAGATCGGCGGCCGGCTGGCCGCGGAACACCCCGCCGACGGCGCCGCGCTCGGTCATCAGGTCTGTCGCCGCGGCCGGAGCCAGGAACAACGGGATGTCCAGGCGCTCCAGCGCCAGGCGCTCGGCCCGGATGACAGCCCGCGCGGCGGCCGGGTCGCCGGCGTGCAGCCGCGCGAGCTGGGCGACCACGAGGCGGGATTGGCGAGCACCTCCAGGGCGAGGCTGCGATCGATGCCCGAGCCCAGGAACTGCGGCGCCCCGGCCCGCCGGGCGATGAGGTCATAGGCCCCGGTGGACCGGAAGGTATACCGGCCGGCCGCCGAGAACAGGTCACACGACCCGACCAGGTCCGCGACCTGGCCGGCGTGGGTGCCCAGCCAGCGATGTGCCTCCTCGTACCCCGCTACCAGGTCCCCGACGTGCCGGGCCGCGCTCAGCGCGACATCGCCGCCGGCGGGCGCGTTGCGAGCGCGCGGAGCGGGCCGCGGCTCGATGACCGGGATCATGTCAGCGCTGTTGCGGTGCAGCCAGACCGGGCCGCGGGCCAGGGGCCGGCCAGCCAGGCCGGACACGTCCCGCGCGCCGCTGTCAGTGCCGCCGATCCACCAGGGCAGCATCCCGGTGTCGATCACCGACTGCTCCAGGTCGGCTTGCACGACCGCGTCAGCCGGGACCAGCCCGGCGGGCACCAGCTCCGGCGCGGCCAGCCGCGGCGGAGTCAGCATCTCGGCATCCACCAGCGCCGGGGCGGGCCCGGCGGCCACGAGATTGTCCATGATGAGGTCAGTGCCGTTCAGCGTTGCCGCCAGGCTGAGCAGCGTTCCCGACCGTCGGTAGAAGCCGGCCAGCTCGGCTGGCCCGGCGCAGGGCCGCTGCTCGATCCAGGCCGCCCAGCCGTAGCCGTCCCGGGCGACCACGCCCGGGGCCAGCGGCGTCTGCACGCCGCTGGCGGCCAGCGCGGCCAGCAGGCCGCTCAGCGCCCGCTCGGCGCTCACCGGCCGGGGCTTGTAGGCCAGCACCTGCCCGCGCTCGAAGTCCAGCCGGGCTACCGTCTGCCCGTGCTGATGCCGGTCACCAGCCGAGCCGGACGCTCATCAGCAGGCCCGGGTCGGCGCCCGCCCAGAACGCGCTCCGCAGCGCCGGGAGGTCAGCCAGCAGCCGCGCCAGCAGCGTGACGGCCGCATCGGCCAGCTCGGTGACGCGCTGGGCGACCAGGCGCCCGAGCACTGGGTAGCGGATCGCCAGTGCGGGCAGCCCGGCCTGCCGCTCGCCGTCGACGAACTGCTGGTAGGAGGCCGCGACCCGACCCGGCCCTGCTCGCGGAGGCGGCGGCGCAGCCGCGAGAAATCCTGGTAGAGCACGGCCCCGCCGAGCTCACCCAGCCCGGCCACGAGGTCAGTGACCAGATGATCGATGGCCCCGGCGTCCATCAAGCCGCGCTGCTGCGCGGTCAGGGCGGCCTCGATCGCGGCGCGGGCCGCGCCGCCGGCGGGGGTCCACAGGTGCCCGAAGGCCGCAGCGGCCGGGTCACCCGCGTCCCCGTCGGTGACGGCCCGTGCCGTGATAGCGGCCAGGGTATGGCTCCAGGCCGGTGCCTGCTCGGCGCGGGGCACGACCACATCGCGCACCAGCCGCTCGGCATCGCCCTGGGCGAGTCTCAGGTCGGCCAGGTAATCCCGGAACCGGGCGGCGTCGCCGCCAGCGGCGTTGTCACGCCACTGAGACAGCCGCCCGGTGATCACTCCGGGATCGGTATCCGCGCCTGCCGCGCCGTCCAGCCGGTCGTCGAGCGAGGCGGCCCGTGCCGCTGCGCGCAGCAGCTGCTGCTCGCCTATCCCGCTCACCGCCGGCCCGATCCGGACGCGGCCTGCGATACCGGAGACCTGGCCAGATCAGGCCCTAGCCAGCCCCTGGCCGCCATGGTCACGAGGTCGTGACGAAACTGCACCCCGCGCTGGTGCCGATCCAGCAGCCCCCCGCCGGCCACGCCGGCCAGCTCGTCCGCGGTCAGCTCCTTCGACTCAGGGGTCGGGAGCACGAGATAGACGTGAGCCGGAGTCTCCTCCAGCACCTCGATACGGATGTCTGCGGGCATCGTCCCCCCGAGCTCGCGCTCCAGGGTGCCCTTCGGGTCAGACTTGAGCTGCGAGCGGAACGAGGGATCCTCGGCGGCTCGAGCCATGATTTCCTGACGGGATTTCATCAGTTTTTGCTCCCATCGTCGGTGCACTGGAGGCTGGTCTCTGAGGGGCACGCTCGGCGAGCCATGGCAGCGCAGAGATCGCCTTGATTTCTCTTAGTTACTACTCAGCTACTTTCAGTAGTTAAACCTCGATGCGGCCGTGGCGCAACGATCGCCGGGTCGTGTTGGCCAGGCGGCCGGGAGCGGCCCCGCTGCCGCGGCGGAAAGTCGCGCGGCCGGAGCCGGCCGGCGGTTTCGCGCCCGCCGGCCAGCCTCGCCTGACCTGCGGTGAAGTCTCGAGTAACAGCGGTCGACCCTCACATGACATCTCGCTGTTTTGCGCGGGCGACAGCCGTTGGCGCAGCTCGAGTGGGATCCGTTTCTCGGCGAGTTTCTCCGCCGGGACCGGCTGGGCGGGCCGCTGGCGCCATGGCGGGGTTATCTCCCGGCACCTCCCGCCGGCTTCCGTCCATGTCGTCTTCTACGTCGGTGCCGTGCTCCAGGGCAGCTTCCCGCTGCCTGACTGATGAGGTAGTGGTTCTGTTCCGGGGCCAGGACCGGTAGGCTCGCGGTCGGCGCGGCGAGGTCGCGTCGTGGTATCGCGGATAAAAGGACTTGGACTGATGGCAACAGGAACAGTGAAGTGGTTCAACGCCGACAAGGGCTTTGGTTTCATCGCCCCCGATGACGGGACGGCGGACGTGTTCGTCCACTTCTCCGCGATCGCGAGCTCCGGCTACAGGTCGCTGGATGAGAACCAGAAGGTCGAATTCGACACGACCCAGGGGCAGAAGGGACCGCAGGCGGAGAACGTCCGTCCTCTCTGACGCATAACGTCCAGCGGCTCGCGCCTAGCGGCGGGTAGGCGCGAGCCCTGGCAGCAGGGGGACGGGGAGGGGCGGCCGGCCCTGGGGCCGGCTGTCCCCGGTCCGCTGTGCGGTCCCAGATCTTTGCATGATCATGCACTAGTGTGCATATAATTTCACCCGTGTCTAAGGTGCTTACCTCACTCCCTGTCGGCGAACGGGTCGGGATCGCCTTCTCCGGCGGCCTCGACACCTCGGTAGCGGTCGCCTGGATGCGCGAGAAAGGTGCAGTTCCGTGCACCTACACCGCCGACATCGGCCAGTACGACGAGCCTGACATCGCCTCGGTGCCCGGGCGCGCCACGGCGTACGGCGCGGAGACCGCCCGGCTGGTCGACTGCCGGGCGGCCCTCGTGGAGGAAGGGCTCGCCGCCCTGGCCTGCGGGGCGTTCCATATCCGGTCTGGCGGCCGCGTCTACTTCAACACCACCCCGCTCGGGCGGGCCGTCACGGGCACCCTGCTCGTGCGCGCGATGCTCGCCGATGACGTGCAGATCTGGGGCGACGGCTCCACTTTCAAGGGCAACGACATCGAGCGGTTCTACCGTTACGGCCTGCTGGCCAACCCGTCCCTGCGGATCTACAAGCCGTGGCTGGACGCCGGATTCGTCAGGGAGCTCGGCGGTCGCGCGGAGATGTCGGCGTGGCTGCTCGCGCGCGACCTGCCCTACCGGGACAGCGCGGAGAAGGCCTACTCAACCGACGCGAACATCTGGGGCGCTACCCACGAGGCCAAGGCGCTTGAGCACCTGGACGCGGGCATCGAGATCGTCGAGCCGATCATGGGCGTGCGGTTCTGGGACCCCGCCATCGAGATAGCCGCCGAGGACGTCACGATCGGCTTCGAGCGCGGACGGCCGGTGACAGTCAACGGCAAGGAGTTCGCCTCCGCCGTCGACCTGGTGCTGGAGGCCAACGCCATCGGCGGGCGGCACGGCATGGGCATGTCCGACCAGATCGAGAACCGGGTCATCGAGGCCAAGAGCCGGGGTATCTACGAGGCACCGGGAATGGCGCTGCTGCACGCTGCGTACGAGCGGCTGGTCAACGCGATCCACAACGAGGACACCCTGGCCAGCTACCACAGCGAGGGACGGCGGCTCGGCCGGCTGATGTACGAGGGCCGCTGGCTGGACCCGCAGGCGCTGATGTTCCGCGAGTCGCTGCAGCGCTGGGTCGGGATGGCGGTCACCGGCGAGGTGACACTGCGGCTGCGGCGCGGCGAGGACTACTCCATCCTGGACACCTCCGGACCGGCGTTCAGCTACCACCCGGACAAGCTCTCCATGGAACGGACCGAGGACTCTGCCTTCGGGCCGGTCGACCGCATCGGCCAGCTGACTATGCGCAACCTCGACATCGCCGACTCCCGCGCCAAGCTCGAGCAGTACGCCGGGCTCGGCATGGTCGGCGGCCCCCACCCGGCGCTGACCGGCGCCGCGCAACCGGCCCCGGCCGGGCTGATCGGCGTGCTGCCCGAGGGCGGGGCCGAGGCGATCGCCTCCCGCGGACAGGTCTCCGGCAACGACGAGCTGCTCGATCACGCTGCGATGGAGTCCGGCAGTGACTGAGGCGAGTACGCAGCTTCCCGGCTCGCAGGAAAGCTGCGGCGGGATGTGCCGGACCTGCTGATCCCGCTTGCGGCCGGCCTCGCCGGGCTCGCAGCACTGCAGCTCCCGGCAGAGTCCCGGTCCCTGTAGCGGGAAAATAATCCGCGCCCTCGTGAACCTGGTCCGCACCAGGTGCAATAGAGAGGCGATGGACGACGACGAGCTGATCGCCCGCCTGGCCGGCGGCGACGACCTGGCGCTGCGGGAGCTGTTCTCCCGGCACGCGCCATGGCTGGCTGCCCGGCTGCGCGCAGTGCTGCCCGTGCCGGACGTCGAGGACGTGCTGCAAGAGACGTTCCTTGCGGCGTGGCGCAGCGCTGGTACCTACACGCCGCAAGGCGCTGCGGGCGGCTGGCTGTGGGGTATCGCCCGGCGCCAGGCGGCCCTGCTGCACAGGCGCCGCGGGCCCGCGACCGTGCCGCTGCTGAACCACGAGCTCACCAGCGAGAGCGACCCTGCCGAGGCCATGCTCACCAAAGCGGAACTAGCTGCCGCGATGACCGCGCTCGGCGCTCCCGGCGCCCCGGCCCGCGAGGCGTGGCGCCTGCTGTATGTCGAAGACCGGACAGTCGCGGAAGCGGCGGAGCTGATGGGCGTTCCGGAAGGCACGGTGAAGAGCCGCGCGCGCCGGGCGCGGCTGCTGCTGCGGGCCGCGCTGCGTAGCTCGAAAGGCCAGAGCGTGGAAGGAGGAACCCGATGAGCGACCCGAACGGCACCGGCCAGGACGGTGTCGACCTGGACGGCGTCTGGGTCAACGTCGCCGCCGAGGTCTGGCGCCGCCGCCCGGGCCGGCTGGAGCGAGCTACTGGCAGGCTGCTGCGATCCCCGGGCCTGGCCAGGGCGCTGCTCACCACGCCGTCGCTGCTGCTCCCGTGGCTCATCTCCAGCGTGTTGGTCTTCGGGGTCGGCGCGCTGGCCACGCTCGGCGTGGGGCAGCCCGTGGTCTGGCTGGTCGCGCCGGCCATCGCGGCGGTCGGCATCGCCTACGCCTACGGTCCCGAGATCGACCCCGCCTGGGAGCTGTCGTGCAGCATGGCGGTCAGTGACCGGATGGTCCTGCTCACCCGCACGGTCGTGGTGTTCGCGGTGAACGCCGTGCTCGGCCTGGCGGCGAGCGTCGTGTCGGTTGGCACCGCCTCGCAAGATGCCGCGGCGATCACGTTCGCCTGGCTGGTCCCGATGACCGCGATCTGCGCGCTGACCCTGGCGGTCGCGGTCGCCGCCCGGTCGGCCAATGCTGGCGTCGCCGCCGGCCTGGGCGCCTGGATCACCACCGTGCTCGCGCAGAGAGCCGCCGGCGGCCAGCTGACCGCGGTGATCACCGACGCGAACCTCTACTTCCCCTACCTGGCGGTGGCGGCCTGCTGCGCCGTGATCGTCCTCTATGCGACCCGACCACAAAGAGGCCCGCGATGAACATTGAGCTGACCGACCTGACCAGAACGTTCGGCCGCAACACCGCCGTCCGCCATATAAGCCTCGAAGCGGGCACCGGTGTATTCGGCCTGCTCGGCCCGAACGGGGCGGGCAAGACCTCCTTGCTCCGCATGCTCGCCACCGTGCTCCCGCCGTCATCGGGCACGCTCCGGCTGCTGGGCGACGACCCCGCGAAGCCGGCCGCCCGCCGGGACATAAGGCGCCGTCTGGGCTACCTGCCGCAGAACCTGGGCTACTACCCGTCGTTCACCGTGGTCGAGTTCATCGAGTACTTCGCGCTGCTGAAGGAGATGCCGCCCGGCCGGATCCCGAAGGCCGTGGCCAGCGCGGTGGAACGAGTCGACCTCGGCCCCAGGGCTCAGACGAAGCTCCGCACGCTGTCCGGGGGCATGCTGCGCCGGGTCGGGATCGCGCAGGCGGTCGTGAACGACCCGGAACTGCTGCTGCTCGACGAGCCCACCGCCGGCCTCGACCCCGAGCAGCGCGTGGCGTTCCGCGCGCTGCTACGTGACCTCGGCCAGGGCTCGACCGTCGTCGTGTCCACTCACCTCGTGGAGGACGTCGGCGCCGCCTGCACGGAGGTGGCGCTGATGGACGCCGGGTCGGTCGTGTTCCGCGGCACACCCGGGGAACTGACCGCCCTCGGGGAGCGGACAGGCGTTGGTGACTCCCCGCTGGAACGCGGTTACACCACGGCTCTCGCGGCGGCCCGGTCATGACCGCCCTGGCCGCCCGCGCCCTGGCGCCGGCGTCCGCAGGCCGCCTGCTCAGGCTGGAAATACGGCGCAATGCGATGGTCTGGGCGCTGCCGCTGCTGGCCGTCCTGTTCGTCTACGATCCTTACCGGACGGCCAGCGGGTACCCCCCGGTCTGGGACGTCCGCGCCTCGGTCATCCTCAACCACATGCTCTTTGATTTCGGGGCTTTCGCCGGCGGCCTGGCCGCCTGGGCGGGTTCCCGCGACGGCCGGCGGCAGACCAGGGACCTGCTCGCGGCGACCGCCCGTCCGGCCTGGGCGCGGCAGGCGGCCGCGCTCGCGGGCACGCTGTTCTGGGTGCTGCTCGGGTTCCTGGCCGCGGTCGCCGTGCTGTACATCCAGACCGCGCGCCAGGTGACCTGGGGCGGCCCGCCGCTGTGGCCGGTAGCGGTCGGCGCCGTCGCGCTGATCACGATCTGCGCGATCGGCTTCACCGCCGGCGCGCTGGTCCCCGGCCGGTTCACCGCCCCGCTGGTCGCGGTCGGCGTCGTCGTCCTGGACCTGGTCGGGTTCCGCGAGGCACTGGGCCCGTCAAGCGCGTACGCGCTGCTGTCGCCGTCCGCCGGGGCGCTCCCGGACGACACCGGCCTGTTCTACCCAGTCGCCCCCGACGTCGCCATCGCCCAGGTCATGTTCATGGGCGGGATCACCGCGGCGGTACTCGGCATCCTCGCCCTGTCGCCGGCGCTGCGCTGGCCGGGAACGCTGCGCTGGCCGGGAACGCTGCGCTGGCCGGGAACCTGGCGCCTGCCCGCCGGCGCCACCGGGCCCTGGCTGCCTGCCGTGGCGATCACCGTCGTGGCGGCGGGCCTGGCGGCAGCCGGGACGGCGGCCGGGCTGGCTGGCACGGCGAGGCCAGTCGTGTCCGGCTGGGAGATCCCGGCGCTGCACAACGCGGCCAGCGACCGGCCGCTCGCCTACCCGCCGGACTGCACCGGGACCTCCTTCCAGGTGTGCGTGCACCCGGCGTTCAGCTTCTTCCGCGACGACGTGGCGGCGGCACTTGACCCGGTGGCCGCCGAGGTGGCGGGCCTGCCGGGCGCCCCGCTCAGCGCCGAGGAGGCGGCGGCCCGGGGAAAGGGTGCCCTCCTGGGCGGTGTCATCACCGGGATC
>JGI20205J14842_1000220_pt1 | contig 14760 bp, 13 predicted proteins | sample NGESurshal092012_2_FD_14842 | JGI IMG/M metagenome (IMG submission 14842) | reverse complement strand
CGCCGAATGCCCAGGTCCTCATCGATCACCAGCACCCTCGACGGCGCCCACCCCAGGGCGGCCGCCCGGTCGGCCAGCCCGTACTGCAGCCGCGTGGATTCGGCGTCGCCTCGGCGCTGTGGACGGCATCAGGCTATGTCGGCGCTTTCATGCGTGCCTCCAACATCATTTACGAGGTCGAGGAGGGACGCTCGTTCATCAAGCTGCGCCCGCTGCAGATGCTCGTCACTCTCGTACTCGTGGTGCTCCTCGCGCTTGTCCTCGTTGCCCTCGTGGTGACCGGCCCGATCGCCGCCAGGGTCGGGTCCGCCATCGGCGCGGGCACGACAGTGGTGACTGTCTGGGACATCGCCAAATGGCCGGTCCTCCTCCTCGTCGTAGTCTTCATGATCGCGGTGCTGTACTACGCCGCGCCGAACGCCCGGCTCCGCGGCCTCAAGTCGATCATGCCCGGCGCCCTCCTGGCCGTGGTCATCTGGCTGATTGCCTCGGCCGGCTTCGCCTATTACGTCGCTCACTTCGGTTCCTACAACAAGGTTTACGGCGTGCTAGGCGCGGCCATCGCCCTGCTGGTCTGGCTGTGGATCACCAACGTCGCCATCCTGCTCGGCGCCGAGGTTAACGCCGAGCGCGAGCGCAGCCGGGAACTGCGCGACGGTACTCCCGGCGCCGAGCGCGAGATCCAGCTGCTGTGCGGGAACGCTCAGTGCCCAAGAGGAAAAAGCGGGCACGCACGGCCTGACCTCGGCTACCCTCTCCCGGCCTTCAGTTCAGGGACTCTGTGAGGCCGTGCCCTCCGCAACTCTGCTGCCCTGGTCACGACCCGCATGCGGGCATGCAGGCACTCTGCCTCTGTTCCCGCGCCAGCCGCCGCCGCTCATCCCGCTATCACCGTCACCCCCACGAGGTTCAACCCGCTGCGGTCCGGACCTGGGCGACTCGGTCGCCGGGCGTGGCGGGACTGGCGGCATAGCGTCTCGAGACTCTTGGATTGCTGAATGCCCCCGCGGCGCCGGCCGGGCCTACTCCACTTCTGCGCCAGCAACGGTGGCTTCAACGTGCACGGAACGACCACCGACCCCCCGGCGCCTCCAGGGCATAGGGAGCTGGCTCTGGCCTGCCGCAGATTGCCGCGGGCCCCGCGGTTCCCCGTGGCGGCGGGGAAGCGCGGGGCCAGCGGACCGGGTTAGCAGCTAGCTGACGCGAGCAGGGCTAACGGACCAGCGCAGGCCGGCCGTATGGCACCGCGCCCAGCACGCCGGACTGGAACAGCGTCCGCACGTGCCGGGTGGCCGGGTTGTACCACAGCAGCGTCGCGGTGGGGCTGCACTCGGTGGGCGCCTCGACCAGCAGCTGCGACCCGTAGGCGGTGAGCAGCCGGTTGTTCCCGGAGGTGTGCGGGATGGTGACGAGCGTGATCGAGCCGTCCGCCTTCTGCCGGAAGATCTGCAAGGTGCCGCACGGCCCGATCGCCTGCAGGTACAGGCCGCTGGGCAGCCGCCAGGCACCGATGTCCCCGAAGTCGGGGCTGCGGCTGCCGCGCTGGGGTGTCAGCACCCTGGATTTTCCGCCGCTGGCCGGTACTAGCCAGAGCCGTGGCCGGGCGCTGGCACCGGCGCAGGAGGCCAGGATAGTGTCCGAGTTCCACCAGCGGGACGGAATGCAGGCCGTGCCGGAGGCAGGCAGCGTGCGGATGACACCGCCGGCGTTGCTGACCAGCTGCAGGCCCCGGCCGGCGCCGACGGCCAGGGTGGTGCCGTTATCGGAATACACTCCCGAGCTCGCGCCCGAGCCGGTAACCAGGACCTTCGCCAGGGATCCGGTCAGGCTGTAGCGGGCCAGCCGGAACCGGGAGCCCGTCTGCCGCCAGCCCAGCAGGTTGAGTCCGCCGGGCCGGGAGTAGCCAATGACGCTGGCCTGCGCGGCCAGCTTGAGATGCCTGACCCGGCCGCTGGCCAGGGTAATCTCCTCCAGCCCGCCGAACGCGGCGGTCTGCAGCAGGGCCCTGGTCTTGTCCCCTGACCAGTCCACCAACAGTGGCGGGTTCCTGGTCGCCGCTGCCCGGTAGAGCTGGTAACGGCCGCCCGCCGGGTCGACCAGGTCCAGGCTGACTGGGGCGGCCTTCGGCTTTCCGGCCTCCGCGTACCTGCCATGCCAGACCTCGGCCAGCACCCAGCCCGGCCCCACCCGCCGCCACGGCACCGCCGATCGCGGACCAGCCTGACCCGCGCCCAGCATCGTCCCCCGGCCCGCGCCGGCCGAGGGACCGGCAGCGGCCGCGAAGGCGACGCCGCCCCCGCCCGCCACCAGGCCGACCGCCAGCGTCATGGCGACCGCTGCGCTCCGGCGGCGCCCCCGTCCAGCGCCTGGCCTGGCGCCGACCTTCCCCGTTACATCCATTTCCGGTCCCTCCGATAGCCGCGTCCCGCCTGCCGGGATGCATCGCCCTTAAGACGTCTGCACTGCTTGATCGGTTATGACTAATATCCGGCCGCCGGCTGGGCCAACGGTCACGGCCGGCTGGGCCGATTGGTTACTGGTTAATGATCGCCAGACCATGAAGGTCGCTGCGCGGGACTGTTGCATTGGCCGATCGCTGCAGGCGGGAAACTGATGCGCTGACGTCTTCAGACGTCGTCGTCGTCATCCACGTCATGCCCGTCAGCCTGCGGAGGTGACACCATGGCCAGGCAGACCGCCTACTCTCCCGGCCCCGACATCGGTGCCGACGAGATCGTGCGCGACCGGCTGGGCCGCGTCGTCGACGACGCCTACGCCGAGTCCGCCGCCGAGGAAGCCATGGCAGCCGGTGGAGTGGTGCTGGCACGAAGGCAGCGGGCAGGCTGGCTACCTTGGTCACGGCCTCGGAATCAGCCAGACTGCCAACCGCGGCGTAAGTCGGCCGCGGAGCTGAGCCCCTGTGGCGCTGGCACGAAAGGCCGGCCGCCCCGGTGCGGGGCCCTTCACAATGAGTGGCGCCCTGCAGTTCCACCGGCGATGAAGGCCCACGACAGGCGGACCTCCGCCAGCGGACTTGCGTCTCGCGCGTGACGCCCTCATTTGCCGGGGCGTTACTACGTAGGGTGCCGGTACCGGCGAGGCCGGCGGCATGACATGCCGCTGTCGTGGCTCGACATGATCGGACGCGGCGGCGTAGAGTCCGCAGGCATCCGCCTGGAGATCGTCTGGGGAGGCGATCGCGGGTCCGGGCTACAGGAATCGGGGGCAATCACATGGCGTACGGCGTGGTTCATAAGTTCGCTGGTGGCACGAAGGAGCAGTACGAAGCGTCGATCACGGCGGTGCATCCGGACGGTGGCGGGCTGCCCGAAGGGCAGCTGTTCCATGCCGCTGGCCCGTCGGCAGGCGGCTGGACGATCATCGTAGTGCACGACTCGCGGGAAGGCTGGGAGCGGTTCCGCGATACTGTCCTCATTCCCCGCATGACGCAGGGCATCGCCGGCGGCTTCACAGCTCCGCCCGAGGAAACCGGATTCGAGATCTACAACGAGGTGACGGCCTAGCCGCAGTAGTCCCGCCAGCGGCGGCCTGCCGGCTAGCTAGCTGGCGGGATCGGGTGATCACGACAGACATCTGCGTCCATGGCCGGCGGGCGCGCCGGAGGCACGAGCAGACACCAGCGCAACAGAAGCGGCAGTTCCGGGCCGCCCCGTCCCATCACGCTGACCAGCAGAGCTGCTGTACCAGCGTCCGGACGTGATGGTCGCCGGTCATGTGCCTGCGGTTCGCGTTCCTCCTGATCACTCGGCTAGCCGGAAGGCTGCGGCTGCTGGTTATCCCGGACACGATCCTGCGCTGGCACCGCGATATCGTCCGCCGACGCTGGGCCGCCCGGTCCATGTCGGAAAGACCGGCCGCCCGACGACCCGCCGGAACATCAGGGCCCTGGTCCTCCGGCTGGCTCGCGAGAACCCCGAATGGGGTTACCGCCGGATCCACGGCGAGCTGGCCGGGGTGAGGAGTACCGCGAGGCTCGCGACGGGTGGAGTGTCGGGGCTGGGATCTGTTCCGTCTAGATCGTGCTGCGGACTGCGATCTGGCAGAGCTCGGGCAGCCTGGCCTCGGCTTCGCCGGCCGCGATCTGCACGCCGGCCCAGGCCAGCGCGAGGCCGTACGCGGCGGAGCAGGCCATGAGCACCGGTATCCGGACCGCGGCCGGGTCGGAGCTAGTGACCGCGGCCGCGATTATCACCGGGGTGACCGCGACGGCGACGCCGGCCAGGTTGGCGAGCATGCCGCCGAAGGTGTAGGACCCGTATCCGGGGGCGGCCTGGCGCACGGGGCTGCCTGTTCGCGTGGCCATCGGGTAGGCAAGGGTGACGGTGAGGATGTTGCTCAGGCCCAGGGCTGCGCCCAGGCCGGCCAGGGCTACTGCGATGGCCGGTACTGCCTGCGTCGGATGCCTGACCGCGGCCGCGAGGCCGAAGCTGATCGCGGTGAGCAGTGGTATGGCGATCACGCTGAGCGCGATGTTCTGGCCGGAGAAGTAGGCCCGCAATGAGAGGCGGCTAGTCAGCGCGAGCGCGTCGATGACGAAGGGCGGGCCGGTCAGGCCGACCGAGTTGGCGTGGAAGTACCCAACGAACCCGGCGCCGATGACGGCGCTCGCAATCACGACGGCGGGGTGCACCGGGCGGCCGACGATGGAGCTGATGGATACGACGACCATGATGACGGCGGTCATGGCCCAGTAGACCAGCGATGTGGGCACGCGGCGCTGGTAGATCCAGAACCGGGCGGCCACCGCGCCACGCAGCCCGTACCGGGCTAGCGGCAGCGCAGCGGCGCGCACTTGCGTTGACTGGGTGGAGGTGTCGGCGGTGATCAGGGCGCGGCTCAGCGAGCGAATCCATAGCCAGCCGAGGACGATGATGACGGCGGCCAGCAGCCCCAGCCGCGCCAGCGCGATGCCGGAATGGCCGTGCGAGGCGTCCTGGATCGCGTGCGCGGCCAGGCCTGGCGGCAGCCAGCGCATCCACGCGTCGACGCCGGCGAAGCTCGCCGCGGTGATCCCGCCCTCGGCCGGGCCCTGGGTATCACCTGGCCCAGCAGCTCGATCAAGGCGAAGATCGGGATGACCAGGAAGACCGCCAGGTCCTTGCCCCGGCGTGAGCGCAGCATCCTGGCCATGCTGGTGGTCACCAGCCGGGCCAGGGTGATGCAGAACAGCACCTGCAGCGCCACGGCGACCACCGCGACCAACAGGCCCAGCGGGCCGCTGGCCAGCCCGACCATCACCCCGAGCAGGCCGATCAGGTTAGCCGCCGGCCAGGCGCCGGTGGCCGAGGCGGCCAGCAGCCCGACCGAGAGCGGGCGGGTCCGCAGCGGGTACAGCGCCAGCGTGGCCGGGTCCAGGGTGCCGTCCAGGCCGAACGCGAAGATCGGCAGGATCAGCCAGCCGAGCGCGAATGCGGTGAAGATGACGGTGGTCAGGTCCACCGACGCGCTCAGCAGGTCACGACTATGGCGGCGGCGCGAAGGCGGTGATATTGCCCTGCGTCCCTATCTTCATCGCCAGTTCCCGGATGCTGCGTGGCCTCACCGCCGTCGTGCCGGGGCCGGCCCGCGTTGTCCAGCTGTTCGGCCAGTACCGCGGCACGATCCGCGAGTCCGGCTTGCAGTGGGTGAATCCGTTCACCGAGCGCATCAAGGTCTCGACCCGGATCCGTAACCAGGAATCGGCGCAGGCCAAGGTCAACGACACTGACGGCAGCCCGATCGAGATCGCAGCCGTGGTCGTCTGGCCGGTGCGGTGACGGCTGGCTGACGGGGTGCAGCTGAAACTCTTCTACATGTTGCTGCGCTGGTTATTCGGCCTTGCTGTCCTGGCGTTCCGCGGGGATCAGGCGAAGGACGCCGAGCTGCTGGTGGTGCGCCACGAGAACGCGGTGCTACGCCGGGCGGGTGCGCTACGAGCCAGCCGACCGGGCCTGGGTTCGCCGCGTTGACACGTTTCCTCCCGCGCCGGCAATGGGCCGCGATCTTCCCCATGACGCCCGCGACGCTGCCTGCCTGGCACCGCATGCTGGTCGCCAGTGGGCGGGATGGAAAATCGGTGATTACCGGTATGCAACCCGATGTGGGCTCCCGCGCATCTGTCTAAGTGTCGGCATGCCGGCCCTGGGGGCGCCGGCATGCCGACACTAGGTCATGGCCGCTTCGGAGGAGCGCTGGTCACGTGACAGCCGCAGAGGAGTTCATCGAGTTCGCGGAGGTCACGTCGCCGCGGCTGCGGCGGACGGCGTTTCTGCTGTGCGGCGACTGGCATACCGCGGAGGATCTCGTGCAGACCACCCTGGCGAAGGTCTTCGTGTCGTGGCGCAAGATCAGGCGGCAGGACGCTGCGCACGCTTATGCCGCGCGCACGCTGGTGAACACCTACCTCGCCGATAAGCGCCTGAAGCGTGTCGCAGAGGTACTTACCGGCAGGCTTCCCGAGCGGCCTGTCGAGTCGCCGCCGCCGGAGCTGCGGATCGTGGTGCTCGAGGCGCTGGCCACTCTTCCGCCCAGGGGGCGCGCAGTTGTGGTGCTGCGCTACTGGGAGGACATGAGCGTGGAGCAGGTGGCGGCCGTTCTTGGCTGCTCGCAGGGCAACGTGAAGAGCCAGAGCGCCCGCGCGCTGGACAAGCTGCGGGCAGTGCTGGGCGACGCCCTGGACGGGTACGGCCCGCCCGGCCGGCCGCTGGAAGCACGGCACGAGACAGGGGACACACAGCATGGATGAGACATCGCTGCGCGGCCTGCTGGACATTGCCCTCAGCCGCGAGCCGCCGCTCGGGCCGGTCGCTCGTAACTCGCTGCGGGCGGGCATCAAGCGCCGCCGCCGCCGCCGGGCACAGGGCGTCGCGGGGAGCGCGGCTGTCGTCGCCGCCATCGCTGTCGCCATCCCGGCCATCGCGGCCGCGCTGGGTCAGCATGCAGGAGCACCGCAGACACCGGGCGGGCGGGCCGCTTACGTTGTCAACGGCGGCACGGATACGGTGACGCCGATCACGACGGCCACCAATACGCCGGGCAAGCCGATCAAGGTCGGGAATTATCCCGCCGCGATCGCGATCACGCCGGACGGCAAAACCGCTTACGTCGTCAACGACGGCTCTGGTTCCTTCGGCACCGTGACGCCGATCACGACGGCCACCAATGCGCCGGGAAAACCGATCAGGGTCGGGAATTTTCCCGACGCGATCGCGATCACGCCGGACGGCAGAACCGCCTACGTCGCCAACATCAATTCGAACACTGTGACGCCTATCGCGACGGCGACCAACACTCCCGGCAGGCCGATCAAGGTCGGGGTCCGTCCCAGAATGATCGTGATCACGCCGGACGGGAAAACCGCCTATGTCGTCAACCAGGGAGCTGGTATCGGCAACCAAGCTGGTTCCTTCGGCACCGTGACGCCTATCGCGACGGCCACTAACACTCCGGGCAGGCCGATCAAGGTCGGCAATGGTCCCTTGGTGATCGCGATCACGCCGGACGGGAAGACCGTTTACGTCCCCAACTCCAGCACGGATACGGTGACGCCGATCGCGACGGCTACCAACACGCCGGGCAAGCCGATCAAGGTCGGGAGAATCCCGTGGGCGATCGCGATCACGCCCGACGGGAAGACCGCCTACGTCGCCAGCAACGGCTCCGGAGTGGATACGGTGACGCCGATCGCGACGGCTACCAACACGCCGGGCAAGCCGATCAAGGTCGGGAGAATCCCGTGGGCGATCGCGATCACGCCCGACGGGAAGACCGCCTACGTTGCTAACTCCGGCACGGATACGGTGACGCCGATCGCGACCGCGACTAACACGCCGGGCAAGCCGATCAAGGTCGGCCCGGAACCCCAGTACATCGCCATCACGCCCGACGGGAAGACCGTCTACGTCGCCATCTTCAAGTCACCCACGGTCACGCCAATCGCGACGGCTACCAACACGCCGGGCAAGCCGATCAAGGTCGGCAAGGATCCATATGTGATCGCGATCACGCCCTGACCGACAAGACCAGTCAGGGGCGCCTCAGGTTCCTGATCGGGTCCAGCGCCGGAAAATTCTCGGCGGGGTCATCAGCGAGTACCGCACCGCCGTATAGCAGAGTTCGAGAACCCGCAGTTCAGCGGCCATAGGCGCAATTTTGAGCAGTACAGGGCAGTCAACGCCATCGGCCTGGCCGACCTGGCAGGCGCCCAGGTCAACGTCGGCATCGAACTGACCGGGCCACGGGTCACGCTGCACATGGACGGCACCCAGATGGCTGCGGCGGCCTGATCAGCCAGTACGAACCGGCCGCATAGTCGCCCGAAGCTCGCTCGCGCTGCCGCAGGACGGGGGCCGCGGCCGAATACTTGAACCCCACTCCCGTGAACTAGCACCGACGGCGTCGCGGGGCCGGTACGGCAGCCGGGTCGGGCGCACCTTCGCGCGCCTGGCCCGCGCCTGGCGCAGCCCGAAATGCGCCCCAGGCCGCGATGGCTTGCGCCACGCGCACAGCGCGCAGGCCATGAAGCTGCACGGCGCGGCCCGCGCCGGGCACGCGCAGTTATAGCGGGGGGCTCGTTCCCGGATTAGCGGCCGCGCCGCGCGGCCACACCCATGATCGCGACGCACATTCCCCCCGGACGCGCAGATCACGGGCTGGTGCCACCTGTGCGCCCGCTCATATCTGGCCTGCGCGTGGGCGGTCCAGCAACTGGCGGCGCGTGCATGACCCCGCTTAGCGAGCATCGAGGAACGGCGTGATCAACGCGAGCACTTCGCCGGGCCGCCGTGTCACGCCGACGTGCGTGGTCCCGGGGAGCACTGCGAGTTGCGCGTTCGGCAGGAGCTCGAACATCTCCACCACGTCAGGCAACGGTGAGAAGTCGCGGTCGCCGAAGATCAGCAGGGTCGGCACCTGCAGTGATTGCAGCTCGTCGGTCCACCCTGGGAACTCGTGCACCATTGTCGATGTCCTGGCCGCGAACTCGTCGAAGTGCGCGGGGTCGGGAGCGACGGTGTCGTAGGCGTCGCGCATCGCCTGGAAGTCGGCCGGTGTCGGCAGACGGTCGTAGTCAAGTGGCGCGCTCTCCCGGCCCGGCGGGCGGTGGGCGTCCGCCGAGGCGACGATCAGCTTGCCGACCCGGGTAGGCACGCCGAGCGCGACCGCGTACGCGACAAGACCGCCGAGGCTGAAACCGAAGAGATCGGCCTCGGCGATCCCCAGATGGTCGAGCAGCGCTACGACGTCACCGGCCAGCGCCTCGATCGTCATGGGGCGGCCGGTGTCGGCGGTGTGCCCGTGGCCCTGGAGCTCCACCGCGACCACCTGCCTGCTCGCCGCAAGGGGCTCGAGCAACGGTCCGAAATTGAGGTCGATGGTCAGCAGTCCGCCGTGGAGCAGCACGAGTGGCCTGCCACTGCCGCGGATCTCGTAGTAGAGCTGCAGGCCGTTCACAGGTGCGTACGTCATGCCGGGTATGACGATACGCAGCTCGCATCCTCATCGCGGAGCGCCGCGCGTGCCGTCGGCGGCTGCCGGAAGCGAGTCTGCGGTGCCGAACCGGCGTGTGGCCCCACCCGTCTGGCGACGGCCAACTTGGTCGCAGCGGGTGACCAAGCTGCTGGTGCCAGCTGCGCGCGTAGCCGCCGCTATGGCGTCCGGTCACAAGTCGGGGTCAGCCTTTGCCCGGATGCATAACGGGTTGATCTGCGCGGCGGCTATTGGCTGGGTCAGCCGGGACGGGGGTGGTGGTGCAGGTCAGTGGTCAGCGCGGCCAGGTCGGCGCGGGTCGGGGCGGTGAGCGCGAGGCCGGCCCGCGCGTCAAGCTCGTCCTTGGTCAGGCCGCCCAGGACGAACGCGGCCTTGAGCACGCCGATCACCTGCTCGCGGTCGGTGTCAGAGGCCCAGCCCGCGAGTGGCTGAGACAGTGCAGGCGGTGAAGCGGCGTGTGGGCCGCCGCCGCCACGGCCCCTGGTGCCGGGCGATTTGCTGGCGAGTCTCGCGCCGAGGGCGCCGAGCCCGGCGCCGAGGAACGGTGCGATCAGCAGAGCGGCATAGGCCGTAGAGCCCGCTTGGCCGACGCTGAGTTCCGCCCAGTACTCGTGCCGCAGGCCCGGCGGGATCACCGTGTTGTTCGGGTCGCAGGTTTCGCACCCGCCGCCCGACGGCGGCGGGGGGTTTTGGAGCGGCACGTGGTGCGGGAACAGCGCGATCGTGACCGAGGTGAGCACCGCCAGCAGCAGGGCAGCCGTCGCCGTGGCACAGCTCGCAGCCAGGCAGCCCTTCCGGGCGGGGGCCAGGACGCCCGGTCGCGTGTCCCGGGCGGCCAGTCGCGCTACCAGGAAGCCGGTCGCCAGGGGCAGCGCCAGCGAGACCAGCCCCCACAAGCTGCCCAGCGAGCTTTCGGGGTCCAGCGGGAAGAAGAGTATGAAGCCGATGCCGAGGGGCGCGAGCGCGTACAGCGCACCGGCGGTGACCGCGCCGGCCCCGATGCCGACCGGCAGGCCCGGCCGGGTAAGCCGGATGCGCTGGGAGGTCAGGATAAGCAGCCCGGCCAGGCAGCCGGCGATGACCAGCAGCAGCACGATCTCAAGAACCCACTCGCCGGGAACGATCACGAAGTAGGCGCCGAGCTTGCTGCCGTCGCGGTCCTTTACGGCCTTGGCGGCGATCAGCGCGAGCACCATCACGTAACCGCCCACCCGCGCCGCACGCGGCGCCCAGCCGCGGCGCACTGGCCCGAAGTAACGGCGAACCACCCACGGCAGCACGGCCAGCAGCACCACGGTGCCGGTCACGTACACCCGGTTAAGCGGGGTAGCGGAGTTCGATGACACGCCCGGCCAGCCGATCCACGCCAATCCCGCCGCCCCGGCGGCGAACGCCAGCACCCGCATGGCCCTGCCCATCACGGCCTCCCGCGCCACTAGCCACAGCCCTCCGCACAGCCAGGCCACCCGCCCCGCCCCGGCTGGAACCTCACCCGCCTCGGCCAGCACGGCCTCTGCCCACTCGCGGCGGGCCGCCGGAAGCAGCCCGGCCGAGCGCTCCAGCAGCCCGGCCAGCGCCCCCGTGAACCTGTGCATCACGCCCCCTCCGGCGCCGCCCCGCGCCTGCCCGCTACGGTCGGGCGACGATGCGGCAGCAGTGCCTGCTCGGCCAGCGCGGCCTTCGCCCGGGCCAGGCCGTCGGGGGTCAGCCGGTACAGGTGCCGGCGCGGCCGCCCGGCTGGCTGCTCCTCCTCCCACCGCGCCTCGACCAGGCCACGATCAGCCAGCCGGATCAAGATCGGGTACAGGCTGCCCGACTTCAGCCCGGTGTCATTCGCGATCCCGTACCCATGCCGCCACGCCGCCGGTTCCGAGCACAGCGCCGCAAGGACCGACAGCGTCTGCACCGAAAACCCGGAACCTCCAGCCACGGCAACGAACTCTACCTAGGTAGAGTGCTGGCTGTCCACCGTCGGCCGAACGGGCCATTCTGCGCGTGTCCAATCGAGGCGAACTCGTCGGCTGATGCGCAGAGTCGGCAGGCGCTGCGGAGGTTCGGGGGCACGGGCATTGAGGTCGCTTAAGGTAGCCAGCGCCGCGTTACTGACGCTCTGCGGCCCACGGCGCGCTACGGTCCGCCGGAGCTGCGGGCCCAGGGTCCGGCGGCGCCTGCTCCCGGACGGCGGCTACCTGCCCAGGCTGGCGCGTCGTCGCGCCTGTCAAGTGCCGGGCGCAACGCGGCGCGCGCCCAGGCCGCGCCGAGGTGCGCAGCGGCGCACGGCGCGCGACCTGCAAACTGGTCCGGCGCGGCGCGGCCCGCGCCGCACAAGCTCAACTTCCTGTGCGCAGGCTCACTCCCGGGCCAGGCCTCGCGCCGCCCAGCCACCCGGCTTGATCGCGGCGCATATTCCCCCGTCGGCAGACATTCCGCGAGCCGAAGATTCGCGCCTGCGCAGCAACCAACTGCCGCGACTCGCGGCCTTAACTCTTTGCACAGGAGGCAAGTACACGCGCAAATCGGTCAGTTGCCACGCGTCGCGTAGCAGCCGTTACGCGGACCACTTGACGCCACGTTAAAGAGTGGTTATGGCGTTTCTGCCGGTCGACGGCCCTATAAGTCTCATGCCCTGGCAGCACTAATTTAGCCGACGAGATGCTCCGTGCGGAGACCGGATCCGAACTGACGTGCGGCTGCTCATTCGCCTGCGCTGCTGTACTTTGCTGCTGTACAGCTCGGCAATTCTCAGGCCAAGATTTCGAATTACTTCCCTGACCTGTGAAGCTATGGGGATTCGAACCCCGGACCTCTTGCATGCCATCCAGCGGCAGGACACCCACCGGAGTCCATCGCCGCAGGTCACCGTCCCAGGACGTCCGCACCAGTCCCCCGGAATCCAGGCCGGTTGCTGTACTTTCCTGCTATATCAGTCAGCCCAGCGCGCATGCTCCCGGCCGCCGCAAACCAGCCGACACGCGACCAGTTACAGTAAGGCCTCCTGAAACACTACCGGCCGAGCCTCTCGTGAGCCAGACAGCGGCCGGGACCGGCAAAGGCCGACAATCCCGCCACTGCCCGGCAGAACTACACAGTTCTCCCCCGCACAGCCGCCAGCCCGGGACCGCGATGACCACGCCGGCCTGCTCCGGCTCGGTCTGGTCGCCAGCGCCACTCCCCGCATCCGGAGCTCTGGCCAGCGGGATATCAACGTCCGCTTCTGCGTGAGCGTGCGCAAGCGACGCCTGCATCTCAGTCGCGGTCGGGAGCCGCGGTGGCGCTTGCCCAGCGGGACGGACGAGGCGCGGTCCCGTTCTCCGCTTCGTCGCGGCGGTGGATCTCGATCAGCTCCTCGCGATACCGGTGATCCGCTGAGGGCAGCTCGTCGCGCACCTGGGCGCCGTCGTCCCACCACTGCATCAGACCGCGCCCCAGCTCCTGACCGGCGCGGGTGTGCACGCAGTGGGCGTAGTCCGGGACCTCGGCCAGCGCTTCTCCGAGAGCGACCTTCGCGGCGACCCAGTCGGCGTGTCGGAACTGGTGCGGTCCTTGGGCGCAGAAGCGAGGAGACGCACGGCGTGACACGCCATCATCCAGTCCCCACCCGGGGTGGCATTGAAGTTACGGTGGAGCACGTCGATCAGCACAGGCCCGAGGGGCAGGCCCATCCCCACGTCCTCAACCGCGATGAGGCGCAGGCGCCGCCACAGGTGCTCAGCGACATCCGCCGAGGTCGTGAACATCTCGTAGGCGGCGAGCACGGCGTTGCCGATGTGACTGCGCCTGATCTCCTTCTGGAGGACAGCGACGAGATCGTCCACCGGAATGCCGTGCGGCGAAACGACTTGTGAGTAAGGGTCCTCGGTGAAGTTTCCGGGACCATAGAGACGTGGCATGAGCTGCCGCTCCTTCCGCATGACGACGGCAGACGCGTCCGACGCGCGGAAGGGGTCTCTAGCGCGCTCAACGTAGCACGGCACGAGGCGTGCGACGCGACCGAACTCACGCTCATGCCGCCGACCGTTCGCAGGCTGGGGAAGCGGCGGCACTAATCCCTTAGGACGTGAATGGCGGCATGCGTTTGGCGAGCCTGGTCCCGACGGCTGCGGCCGCAGCGCCGATTCCCGGCGCGCTCACCGCCGGCGCGGCATGGCACGGCCCGATTCCGCGGCGAACGGCGGCCACCAGCAGGGCAGCAGCGCCGTCGGCCGGGAGATCCGGACGACAGGCGGCAGCCGCACCGATGAGTTCCGTTGCGCCGAGGCGTCTGAGAGTGCGTGAGCGACTCCCGCCCACGGGACGGCACAGCCGCGCTGAGGTGCTGTCAATCGCAGGATCGCCCACGACTGCGAAGGAGCGAAAGATGATCAGTCTGCCGGAGATCGTTTCATCCGGGAAGTGGCAGCAGGATCGCGATGAGCTGCTCAGGGCCGAGAAGGAGGCCACTCGAGCGCTTGACGTGCTCGCCGCGCGTCGCCGCCGGCTCCCGATGGTCAGGTTCGACACCAGCAAGTACGCGTTCAGCACGTCAGCCGGCCCGCAAACCCTGCTCGACTTGTTCGCCGGGCAGCCACAGCTCGTGGTCTACCAGTTCATGGACAACGGGCCCGACGACTACTGCCCGGGCTGCACCCACTTCACCAGCAACGTCGCCGACCTGGCCGCGCTGGCCAACACCGGCGTCAGCTGGGCGACAGTATCCGACATGCCGCTCGCCCAGATCGAGGCCTACAAGGCCCGGATGGGGTGGACGATGCCGTTTGTGTCGTCACGCGGCACCACGTTCGCCGACGACTGCGGCGCGGGCGGCGGCTTCATGCTCAGCGTCTTCCTGCGCAACCGGCAGGACGCCTACCGGACCTACTGCACTACCGCCCGTGGCGTGGACCGGCTCCTGTTCGTCAACAACATCCTCGATCTCACCCCGTACGGACGCCAGGAGGACTGGGAAGATTCCCCGCCTGGCTGGCCGCAGCATCCCACGTACGGGTAGGTGTTCGTTTGGCTCGCCCGGCACGCATAGGGGACGAGTTCCCGGGCCTTTGACATCCGACCCACCACAAGCCCACCGAACTGCGGGTCGGGCAGGACCCGCCAACGCCTGCCGGCCGAGACGAGCTACATGATTACTCATGATCGAAACACGGCGACGCACTGTCATGCCGCGATGACGGGGATCCGAGCTGGTCACTGCAGGTCGACGGCTACTTCGTGGTGGGAGACTCGCTCGTCCCACCGCCTTAGTACTGGCCGGGCAGTTTCCTCGACGACGGCCTGCTC
>JGI20205J14842_1000213_pt1 | contig 14946 bp, 13 predicted proteins | sample NGESurshal092012_2_FD_14842 | JGI IMG/M metagenome (IMG submission 14842) | reverse complement strand
GACGCCCTGATCTGGGTGCAATCCGACGAGCGCGAGGCCGGACGGCGGAGCCTCGCCCGCGCAGCTAAGCCGGACCCGATGGACCTCGCCAACATGGCCCCCGGCGGGTCGCCTCTCGACGAGGGCGGGTGGATGGTCGAGGAGATACCCTTCAACGCCGTTCAGCGGACCTGGGAGCGGGCCGGCGTCATTGTCTGCGGCACCCCCGAACTCCCCTGCGACCCCGTCACCGAGATCATCGTCGCACCGCCACTGGCCCCAGCCCGCTGACCCCGAACGAGAAGGCACTGGGCCCGGGACGCCTGCGAGGCCGAGAGCACCTTCGGGAATCACGCCGCGCGGCTCCAGGGTGGGGCCAGAACTCACCTACAGAACACCCCTCGCAGCTCACCAAGTGGGGGCCAGAACTCACCTACAGGTGGGACCGGAACTCACCAGCGAAACCACAAAGGCGATTAACAGCAGCGGCCTCCGCCGGAACCGTGTGCCTACCGGACCAGAGGCCCCAGGCGCGATCGCGGGACCGGCGCCGGACTGGGACGATCGCTGTTCTCGTCCACCTCACCGTGGTTGCAGGAACGTTACTGATCCAGGCGGACAGATCGCGCCCGAGCTTCCGCGGTGGCCGCGGAACTGCCGACAGCGATGAGCTTGGCGCGAAGCTCACGGGCGGTGGGCAGATGGTGATACTCAAGTATGGCCAGCGCCTGCTGCCAGGCATCGAGCGCCGCGGGCAGGTCGCCGGCCGCCCGGTAGGTATCGCCGATGCGGGTCAGGGCCTCCGCGTTGTAAAAGTGCTCGCCGAGTCCCGCGTAGAGCAAGGCCGAGCGCCGGAAGCAGGCCAGGGCTTTACGGTGCTGGCCCAGGTGATGGCAGGCGTCACCGAGGCTTTCCCAGGCGGCCGCCTCGCCAAGCTTGTCTCCGAGTTCCCGGTGCAAGCCGACCGCCTCCTGGCAGACGGCGATGGCGCGCGTGTGATCGCCGAGGAGCGTGTGGCACCATCCGACCGCGCCGAGCGCCCTCGCCTGCCAGACTGGCTCGTCGCTCGCCCGGAACAGCTCAAGGGCGTCCTGGCAGTGTGCCAGCGCCTGAGCATGCTCGCTCGTCCCGTTCAGCACCCAGCCGAGGCTCAGGCGAGCGCGGCCCTGGCCGCCGCAGTCGCCGAGATCCCGGTACAGGGAGAGCGCCCGCAAGAAGTTGTCACGCGCCTCGCCGTGCTCGCCGAGCCGGCCGAACGCCCCGGCGAGGTCGAGGCGCGCGCGAGCCTGGCCGGGTAGGTCGCCGACTCGCTTCGCGGCGGCCAGCGCAGTGACCTGCGTGGCGGCATAGTCGCGCAGGTGCCCCTGCTGGTCAAGGTAGGTGACCATGGCGGCCGGCAAGTCCCGTGCGTGCACGTCGAACTGAGCGTCGGCAGCCCACCGGACGGCGGCCAGCAGCACGTTGTGCTCGGCGGTCAGCCAAGCCAGGGCCTGAGTAACGCCGTCGATTTGCTCCGGGACCACATCCGGCTCAGCAGGGATCATCAGGGAAGCCGACTCGCGGGCGGGGTTGAGCAGCCGGTCAGCAGCCCAAGCGGTCTGCAGATAGAAGTTCAGCGCCCGCTGAACCGCGGCGCGGCTCTCCTGGCCGTCGTCATGTCTCCGCGCCTGGTCGGCAGCATAGGCATGCATCAGGTCGTGAAATGCGAACCGGCCTGGCACGTGCTCCGCGAGCAGATTGCTCCCGGTCAGCTCGGCCATGAGCTGGCGGGCGTCGTCGCGTGAGATACCCGTCATGCTGGCGGCGGCCGGAATGGTGACATCCGGGCCGGGATGCAGGCCCAGCAACCGGAACATGCGCGCGGCCGGATCGCTAAGCCGGTCGTACGACCAGGAGAAGACTGCACGCACGCTGGCGGTCGCGTCACCGGCGTCGAGCACGTCCAGGCGGCGGCGCTGGTCCTGGAGCTCCGCGACCAGAGCGGCCAGGGACAGGCCAGGCCGGGCCGCAGTCAAAGCGGCGGCGATGCTCAGCGCCAGCGGCAGGCGCGAGCACAGCTCTGCCAGCTCCGCGATTGCCTCGGGCTCGCTGGCGGCTCGGGCGGTCCCCAGCCGGGCGGTCAGCAGGTCACGCGCCTCTGCCGCGGGAAGCACGTCCAGGCTCAGCAGGTGCGCGCCGTGAGTGGCGGCCAGGCCGGCGACTTGCCGGCGGCTCGTCACCACCACCAGGCAGCCCCCGCGGCCCGGCAATAGCGGCCGCAGCTGGGTGGCGTCGGTAGCGTTGTCGAGCACGATCAGCATGCGACGGTCGGCCAGCAGGGAGCGGTACAGACCTTCCTGGGCCTCCGCTGTGGCCGGGACCTGCGCCGGGGGCACCTGAAGCGCGTTCAGGAAGGCGCGTACCGCGTCTGCCGCTGTCAGCGGTTCACCCGACGGCTCGAAGCCTCGTAGGTTGAGGTACAGCTGGCCATCGGGGAACCGGCCGGCCATCCGGTGCGCGAACTCCAGCGCGAGCGCGGTCTTCCCCACGCCGGCCATTCCGCCGATCGCCGAGATCACGACCATTCCCCCGCCGGGTGCATCAGTGGCCCTGGCCGGCACGTCCGCTCCCTGGCTGAGCATCTCGGTCAGCGCGGCAAGCTCCGCCGCGCGCCCGGCGAAGTGCGGCGCCCCGGCGGGCAGCTGGCGTGGCACGATGGCCCAGGCCCCCGCCGCTGGCGACGGCTCCGGGCCCAGCGCCTCCTGCGGACCTGGATGGTCCCGGGTCGGCGCGGTCGCGACGATGCGAGCTGGCCCTGAGCCGGGAATGTCCTGGCGTAGCACCCGGGCGTGCGCATCCGCGAGCTCCGCGCCGGGCCCGATCCCGAGCTGCTCGTCAAGGCGCCGGCGGAGCTGTTCATAGAGACCGAGCGCGTCCGCCTGGCGCCCGCTGCCCGCCAGCGCGACCATCAGCCGGGCATGTGCCCGCTCGTTCAGCGGCTCCCGGCTGGCCAGTGCCTGCAGCTCGCCGAGCACGCGGTCGTGCCAGCCCGCGGCCGACGCGGCCTCAGCGTATTCCGTCACCGCTTCGGCGCGGAGCAAGTTGAGCCGGATGACAGCTGGATGTTCCCGGAGGGCGTCCACCTCGCCAAGCGGGTCGCCCCGCCAGAGGGCAAGAGCACGGGCGTAGGCTACGCTAGCGGCCGCCGCCGCCCGGATGCCCCGGGCCTGGCTGACCAGCGTCGCGAAGGCAACATGATCGATCTGGCAAGCCTCGGCATCTAGCCGGTAGCCGCCAGTGACCGCGGCCAGCAGCCCGTCGTGCCCGCTCCCGCCGAGCGCGCCCCGGAGCCGGCTGACGTAGGACTGGATCATGGCCGCGGCAGTAGCAGGCGGATCATCACCCCACAGCGCGTCGATAAGGGCCGCCCTGCGAAGGCCGGACTCCGGGTACAGCGCCAGAAGCCCCAGCACCGCCCGCTGCATGGGCGCGCCCAGCGGGATCGCCGCCGCGCCCCGCCACGCCTGTACCGGCCCGAGAACGCCCAGCCGCAGCATGCCGTGCCGACCGGACGCCAGAGCAGCTGGGGCTTCCCGTCCCGCGCGCGCGAGCGCCCCAGCCTCGCGCGGGTCCAGGCGAAGCGCCGCAGCCAGCCGCCGCACCGATTCCGCCTGCGGCCGCCCTGTCCGGTGCTGTTCAAGATCCCGGATTACCCCGATGCTCACCCCGGCCGCGTCAGCCAGCTCCTGCTGGGTAAGCCCCGCCGCCTTCCGGTAGCCGCGGATGAGCCCTCCTGCGCCGCCCTGGCCATCCTGATCCATCCCAGGTCATCCTCCGCAGCGACCGCCGCCAAAGGCCACGACATGTGTCGCCGGCATGTCGCAACTGCCCGCAAATGATCCCGTGAGAATGGTACCTAGCCGCCCGGTGCCAAGGGCGTAGTTGACAAGCCAAGCGACGGGTCCCACAGGGGCGCAGCCGGGAGAGCGCGACGAGCCGCCCGTAGCACGGGAGGCGTATCCCGCAGCCACGCCAGCCCCCTGCCGTCTGCGCGCCAGGCGTGAGCAGGCGGGCGGCCGCCCCCGCGGTCCGCAGCACTACAGGAAGCCGCGTTCAGCTGGTATGCAGCATCGATCTGGAGGCATCGCCGAAACTGAGAGCACCAGCAGCCCGCTGCAACCGCCCGTTATGCCGAAGGGACCAGATGTGTAAGGAGTAGCCAGAATTCGCGCCGCCTGCGCAGCATTCATCGCGGCGGCCGCCCTCGCTCTAGGCAGCTGCCGCTCGGCGGGTCACGGCAGAGCCGCGCCGGTGATTTTCGCCTGGTGGACCTGGTGTAGATAGCGGGTCTTGGGCTGGACGTCCGTGCTAAGTGGGTGCCCTGCCCGGGCCCGGCAGGCGACGCCGTCCTGCGCAGGATGCCGGCGGCCCAGCCCTGCCGCGGCCATCAGAGATCATTGGCAATAACATGTATGTACGATAAATTCCGTAAAAGGACTTCACCCTAAGGAGGGCAGAGTGAGCGTACGGCGCAATTCGCGGATTCTCCTAACCTCAGCTGTCGCAGGTGCCGTGATCTTCGGAACATCAAGCATTGCCGGGGCCGCAATCCCCGTGCCGCTGGCGCACGCCTCGGAGCCAGACACGACTTACCAAATGCAAATAAAATACCATAACTCGTGGCTGTTCAAGTCCCGGCCGCTGAGCAGATGCATCAGCCTCGCGACGCACGGGACAATCACGTACACCGCTGTAACCCACCCCAATCCGCACGATCCTCCGCCTACGATTACGTTCGAAAATATAAAGCTGACGGATCCGGTGGTGACGGCGACAGTAACTTATCTAAGGAAGAGCGGGAGCTGCGGATCGCGCGTGTCGCTGTCGAAGGTCTCACTTGGGCAGCACTGGACGGGATATTCCTGCTCCTTCAACCCGTCCTTGTCCGCGTCATTCCCGTGGGGCGTATCAATAGGTGGCTGGCCAGTCTGCGGGAGCAGGAATCAAGCCAGCTACAGCACGGGCTACGGCAGCGGCTCGTTCTACAAGCAGTCGAATTCTGGATCTCCCGCTCGCTTCGGCAATGTGACCATAAGCGCGAGCCAGACCGCCCCTTCCTACGGAGTATTCGCGAGCGTCATAGCCTATGTCGGCAGCAAGTCTGACTCGTACGGGGCCTCGAACGGATCAGGCGCGAAGAAAGCAGGATTGACGAAGCCATGAGCCCGCTTCTGTCGCGGATCCGGCAACAGGCCCCGGCATAGCAACGTGATGGCCGGCTAACGACGTGGTGGGCCGTTCGGCGTGGGGAGCATGAAATAGCCACCTTTCCAAGATCATGCGCATGTCGAGCCCATGATCTGTGAGTGTGTGGGTGGCGCCGTTCCTGGGAGGGCAGTGTTGCATTGGCCGATCGGTGCGGATGACGAAGCACGCTGACGGGCTGATCCGGCTGTCAGATGGCCATCGTGAGCTGGTCGAAGGCCTCACGGAGCCGGTGGCGGACGGGAACGTGGGTGGCGAGTTCGTAGTGACCGCGGCGAAGGTTCTGGATGAAGGCGTGCCCGGCGGCCACGTTCCGCGCGGACCGGCGGCGTTTGAGTCCGCGCACCGGCCGCAGCCGCCTTCAGCCGGCCGTGATCGGTCTCGACCGGGTTGTTGGCGTACCGCTCGACAGTGTGCAGAGCCGACGGGATCAGCTCCTACAGGACCCGCGGATAGGCCGGGGCGCGGTCGATGGTGACCTCGGCCGGGACCGTGCCCGCGCGCGGCGCGCGGGTGAAGAATCGCCGGGCCGCGGCCAGGTCACGCCGTGTTGATAGCAGCACGTCGATGACCTGGCCGTGCTCGTCGACGGCCCGGTACAGNTACGTCCACCGGCCGGTGACCTTGACGTAGACATCCCACGCGAGTCAGATGTCAAGCCGCGAGCTGTTCGACCTTGGTGGCTGGGATGTTCCAGGCGGAGTCCTCGTCCCAGAGCTGGCTGTTATGCAGGCACCACCACATGCGGCCGAGGAGCTTGTTGGACAGGTTGCGCAGGGCGGCATTGTGATGGTCCCCGGCGGCGCGGCGGCGGTCGTAGTGGGCTCGTGCTCCCGGCGATCTCGTGAGTGCTGCGAAGGCCCACCAGTGGCAGGCATCGGCGAGGCGCTTGTTACGGAAATGGCGTGCGCTCACTTTCCTGGAGCGGCCCGAGGCCCGGGTGACCGGCACGGTGCCGACGAAGGCCCGCAAACCCGCCACGCTGCTGAAACGGCTGTCGTCGTCACCGACCTCGGCCAGCACTCTCGCGGCCAGGACAGGTCCGAGACCAGGGGCTGAACGGAGGACCGCCGCCAGGGGATGCAGCTCGAACTCGGTGGCCAGCGCGCCTTCGAGCTGCCCGGCCTGTAGGTGCCGAAAACCTATTCCACCAGGCGATACTCGTCGATGACCCCACCCGCGCGGTCATGCCGCCGGACCCGGAAATGATCCAAGTCGGTGACGCCATCTGGCAGCGGTCGCAGTGGCGCGGCCTGGTTCAGGGCGCGGTGCGGCCGGTGTGAGTTGTAGAAGTCCTCGTACTCCCGCAGCACCATCATCAGGTGGCGCAGGTTCCAGATCAGGGTCCGGTCCAGCAGCTCACGTCGGCAGCTGCCAACCCACCGCTCCGTGATCGAATTCATTCGCGGTGCCTGAACGGCGGAGCGGATGACCCGGATCCCGGCCGCCTGGAACACGGCATCGAACGCCTGCGTGAAGCTGGCGTCCCGGTCATGCAGGACGAATTTCGCCCGCGTCCGCGCATCCTCCAGGTCGATGAGCAGGTTCCGGGCCTGCTGGACGACCCAGGACTGGACCGGGTGCTCCGTGGCGCCCAGAACCCGGACGCGCCGGCTGCCGTGCTCGGTCACCGCAAGGACGTACACCTTCGTGCCATTGAGCAGGTCAGCGGTGAAGAAGTCCAGCGCCAGGATCCCCTGTGCCTGGGACCGCAGGAACTCCGCCCAACCAGGGCCGTCCCGGCGGGGCGCAGGGTCGATCCCGGCGTCCTTGAAGATCTGCCAGACCGTTGATGGTGCCACCGTGATACCGAGCGCCGCGAGCTCGCCGTGGACACGGCGGTAGCCCCACGACTCATTCTCACGGGCCAGTCGCAGCACCACTGACCGAACATTACGGCGCGTCGGCGGACGACCCGAGCGGCCGCGGCGGGACAGCCGCGCCCAGCGGCGGCGGACGATGTCGCGACGCCACCGCAAGATCCTGGCGGGAGTGACGATCAGCCGCATCGCGGCCAGCCGGTCTGCTGGCAGCATCCCGGCGAGCAGGGCCAGCCACGCCCGGTCCGGCCACGTCAATCGCGAATGAACGCGAGGCCGCTCGCGCAGGGCGACAGCAAGCTGATGGCGCAGCATCAGGATCTCGGCGTCCTTCCACCACGCCTCCCGCCGGGACAAGCCCAGCACCGACACGGCCCGGGTCACGACGAGGAAGATCAGCTTCAAGCCCACAAGCCGAAAATCATCGCACGCCGCTCGCGTGCAAACCCGCCACCAACCGCCACGCGCGGGCATTGACCCTATGGCCTCCTCGGTGCGTACGCCCAGGTGGCATAGGTTTTCGGCACCCACAGGTTCATCCTGGCCCAGTTGATCCGGGTTCGCTGGCTGCGGCGCCGCAGCGCTTCGTGCCAGTGTCGTATCACCTGAGTGCGGCAGGCGTTCACTGCGTCGCTGTTGCCGGGCACCGCGTAGTAGGCCTGGTGCCCGCGTATCACGGTGGCCAGCCATCGTCCCTGGTCGGGGATGGGCAGGTCCCGGCGCCGCCTGATCTCGCTTTCACCTCGGCCAGCTTGGCCCGTGCCCGTTTCGAGCTGGGTTTCCGCCTGATCCAGAACCGCCCGCTCTTGGAGGTCGCGCAGATGTGCGTGAAGCCCAGGAACGTGAACGTCTCCGGTTTCCCCTCGGCCCGTGCCGCCCGGTCCCGGGCGGCACGCCGCCCGAACTCGACCAGCCGGGTCTTACCGGGGTGCAGTTCCAGCCCGAACCGGGCGAACCTGCCGCCCAGCTCGTCCCGGAACCGCTCGGCGTCTTGCCGGTGCTCGAACCCGACGATGAAGTCGTCGGTGCTGGGAGGCGCCAGTGAACGGCGAGCACAAGATTACGGGCAGTCACCGGGAGCGGGCGGCGGTGATCTACCCCCGCCAGTCCACGATGGCCCAGGTCCGCGAGCACACCGAGTCGACCAGGAGCCAGTACGCGCTGGCGGACAAGGCGGCCGCGCTGGGCTGGCCGCGCACCTCGATCGAGGTGATCGACGCCGACCTGGGCGTCTCCGGCAAGTGGGGGGTGCCCCGGGAGGGGTTCACCGAGCTGGTCACCCGGGTCTGCTCCGGCGATGTCGGGGCGATCTTCGGGATCGAGACCACCCGGCTGGCCCGGTCGAATGCCGACGTGGCGCGGCTGGCGGAGTTCGCCCGGATCACCGGCACGCTGCTGATCGACCCGGACGGCGTCTACGACCCGGCCGACGTGAACGACCGCGTGCTGCTGGGCTTCAAGGGCACCATGGGAGAAATGGAACTCCACGTGATGGCCCAGCGGCTGCACGCGAACAAGCGGGCCGCGGCCGGGCGCGGCGAGCTGCGTACCCCGCTGCCCGTCGGGCTGGTGCACGACGACGCCGGCGATATCGTGATCGACCCCGATGCCGAGGTCCAGGCCGCGATTCTGGGCGACCCTGGCCTTGAACACCCGGCCCGCGCAGGCCGGCGTGACGTGCCCACGGGACTGGCGCGCGGCAGCGGGCTGGGAAACAGCCACCGGTCCAGCGCCGGGGCACGCGCAGCCGGGCCGGTCAGACAGGAGGCTGACCCCGGCCCTCGCAAGGGGCCGGGGTCTGCTTAAGAACCTTCGCAGGCCGTCAGGACGATCCCGGTGGCCCGGTAATCGCAGCCCGGCCCTGAGGATCATGACCGTCAGCGTCACGGGCCTTCTGCGGAGCCGTGGTGGGCGTCGCCATGGTGCGCCGCGTGAGGTGCGAGGCTGCCCGGAGCAGGCGCTACGGCGTAGGTTGCGGCGGGGTCGTTGCCATGGCCGCGCGCGCGGACCGTTCGCGGAAGACGCTAACGGCGATCAGGGCGAGGTTGCCTGCTGCGGCAGCTCCGATAGTGGTGGTGACGATCGCGAACAGCCCGGATACCGCGGTGAACCCGAGCCACCCTCCGAGCAGGGCGCCGGCGATTGCGGCCAGGAGACCGAGTGACTTGGTGGCACGGTCCCAGTCGCGGTGAGTCCAGGCCAGGTAGAGGCCCAGCGCGATCGGCACGCTGGGGGCGAGAATCCCGAGCAGTTCGCTGCTCAGGGACAGCGTGGGCCAGAGCGTCAGGACGACCAGGGCTGCTCCGAGCCAGCCGCCGAGCCCGAGCACGAGCGGGACGATGGTGCGGGTCACGACGCTGGTCTTGCGCCCTGCGGCACCGTGCTTGCGTACCCGGCGCGCTACCCAGAGCAGCGACAGGGCAGCCAGGACGGCGAAGCCGATCATTGCCCCAAGGAGGTCCTTGGCAATCGCTGTCTGCGTTTGCGATGTGGTGAAGCTGACCTTGTTCGGGGTGTAGCGGGACGTGTCGACCCGGCCGGTGGCGTAGAACGTGGTCAGCAGCTGCGTGCTGGCGCTCGGCTCGTAGGACTCGAAGTCGTCCACGTGCCCGAGCCCGGACAGGATGACCTGATGCCCGTTGGAAAGGTGCGGCAGCAGCTCCTTCGTGGCGTTCTGGGCCGGTGTCTCGAAGTCGAGCGTCCCGCCGATGAGCAGCGTCGGGACGCTCGAGTTCTGCACGCTGGTGTACTGGTTCTCACCCGGGTTGGCCGGCCAGGCGTGCACAAGGCCTCCTGCCCCCCACAAGAACTCCCCGAGGGGATTGCCGATGATCGAGCCCCGGTCCGCGCCGGAGCTGAAGTAGCGCTCGACGGGCTGCGCGTCGGCCATCCCGATGCTGGCAAACTCGCCCCAGGTGAACGACTGGGGGAGGGTGAGATTGGCCAGAGTCGATAGCAGCCACAGGCCGCTCGGGTCGCCGTGCGCGGCGGAGATCCACGAGTTGAGGGTCATCGGCCCGGACAGTGGCGAATCCACCGCGGTCGCCTCCGTGAGCCCGAGGAACGTCCCGACCAGGGCGTTGCCCGGCTTGATCGGCAGGAAGTACCACCGGCTCGGCATGTGCGCCGCCGTGTGCTTCATGCTGGCGGCGAGGTTGCCGGTGCGGGCGCGGCAGGCAGGCTGCTGCGCGCACAGCGCCGAGTAACGCTCGATCCCCTGATCGATCTCGGCTCCGCTGTAAATGAAGTTCCCGGGCGGGTTGACCCCGATCATCACCGAGCGGTCGACACTGTTCGGGTACCGCCACTGGTAGATCATCGCCAGACGGGTCCCGGCGCTCTCGCTGAGCAGGTCGATGCGCTTGTAGCCGAGCGCGACGCGAGCGGCGTCGATGTCGCCGGCCTGCTCCGCCAGCGTGTAGCCGGCGAGGTCTACGCCGGATCGCTCAAGCCGCTTCGCGCACGAGGCGAAGGCCTGGGAGTACGCGCTCAGCGACGCTTTGCCGAGGTAGTCTGAGTTCTCGAGCGCCGCCGTCACCTCGGGACAGTTCAGCACCGAAGAGCCGTCGACGCCGCGGTAGCCGACCATGACGACATCGTGCTGGGCGGCCAGGCGGTTCGCTTGGGGGAACGTCATGTTGGTCTCGCCCGGGCCGCCGTTGAGGTGGAAGATTGGCGCCAGCGGGTGGGATGAGCGAGCCAGGATCCGGGTCACCGGCAGCGCGATCAGGCGCGACCGGGGGTCTGCCCGGTTCTCGGGCACGACGAGCGTTCCGCAGTCGGCGCGGTAGCTGCCGTTCTTGGTGGGATAGGTGCACGGGTGCATGGTCAGCTGGCCGGCGCGCGCCCCCTGCGGGACTGAAATTGCTGCCGGGCTGGACGAGACTCGCAGGTAGGTAAGTCCCGTCAATAGGACGATGGTCACCAGCAGGGCAGCGATTCGTGCCCAGGTGAATGACCGGGATGGGGGGGATTTGAGCGGCTCGGCTCGCAGGAGCGCGGTCATGACTGCACGCCAGTGAGGGCGATGAACGCTTCTTCGAGGGAGCGCGTTCGGGGGGCCAGGCCGAGCACGGCCAGCTGCTCGTGGCCGGCGATTTCGCCGACCTCTTCCGGGGTGGCGCCGAGGACGTTCAGCACGTCACCGTCGCGGTCGACGCGGTGACCGCGACGCTCGAGCGCGCCGGTCAACCGGACCGGGTCCCGTGCGCGGACCGTGGTCGCGGGGCCGAAGTGCTTGGAGAGATCGCGGATCTCGACGGCGGCCAGGCCTGGGATCTTCGGCTTTCCGAGCGGGGGGAACTTCTTCAAGTACGGCGTGTGGTGCGGTCATCACTGCTCCTCAGGTCGGTGCAAGTTGCCTGGGGCTCACTCTGGGATCGCCGGCTGTGCCTGTCATCGCCCGCAGGGCGCGTCTGCGCTCCTCCTCAGCGCAGATCTTTGCCGCTCGCGCCTCTGTCGAAGGACAGAGGCGCGTCTACGCGCCGGGCGTGACCAGCCCGCTCTCGTACGCGAGGACGACGGCCTGAACTCGGTCACGGAGCCCGAGCTTCGCGAGCAGGCTGGAGACGTGGGTCTTGATCGTGCCCTCGGTGACGAACAGCTCGGCGGCCAGCTCGGCGTTGCTCTTACCGCACGCCAGCATCGTCAGCACCTCGCGCTCGCGCTGTGTCAAGGCGTCCAGCCGCGTGCCGAGCTCCGGCCTGACCGGCCGGCGTGCGAACTGCTCGATGATGCGCCGCGTGACCGACGGGGCGAGCAGAGCCTCGCCGGCAGTCACGACGTGCACCGCGTGCAGGAGCTCCTCGGGTGGGGCGTTCTTGAGCAGGAAGCCGCTGGCGCCCGACCGCAGGGCCTCGAACATGTACTCGTCACGCTCGAACGTGGTGAGGATCACCACACGACTGTGCAGCTCGCCGTCTTCGGTAATCCGCCGCGTGGCCTCGAGTCCGTCACCGTCGGGCATCTGGATGTCCATCAACACGATGTCGGGCCGCAGGCGCCGGGTGCTGGCCGTGGCCTGCTCGCCGTTCGCCGCCTCGCCGACAACCTCGATCTCGGGATCGGACTCGAGGATCATCCGGAAGCCGGCGCGAACCATCGCCTGGTCATCGGCCAGCAGCACACGGATGCTCACAGCGCACCCTCCGAGGTGGGCAGCTTGACGCGCACGGCGAACCCGCCGCCGGATGCCGGCCCCGCCGTGAGTTGGCCGCCGTGCAGGGCGGCACGCTCGCGCATGCCGATCAACCCCAGGCCGCCCGGGCTCGTCCCTGATAGCGCCGTCGCGCCGCGGCCGTCGTCGATGATCTCGACCTCGAGCTCGTCGGGCCAGTACCGCACGCGCACGGCGGCGCGGGACGCCGCCGCGTGCTTGAGGGTGTTAGTCAGCGCTTCCTGCACGATGCGGTACGCCGACACGCCGATCATCGGCGGCAACGAGCGTTCCTCCCCTTCGATGCTGACCGCGACAGCGAGCTCGGACTCACTCATGCTCGCCGCCAGCCGCGGAAGCTGGCTCAGGCCAGGGCGCGGAGCCAGATCGTCCTGGTCGCCGGCCTGCCGCAGGAATCCGAGCAGGCGGTGCAGCTCCCCCACCGCCTGTCGGCTCGAGACCTCGATCGCGGTCAACGACTCCTTGGCCTTGATGCGGTCACGGTCGATCACGACGCGGGCAGCGCCGGCCTGGACGCCCATCATGCTCACGTGGTGGGCGACGACGTCATGCAGCTCCCGCGCGATCCGCACGCGCTCCTCGAACACGGCGTGCTCGGCCTGTGTCGCACGTGACTCCGCCACCTCGGCCTGCTCGGCCCGCGCGCGGACGGCAAGGCCTGCAACCCAGGCGACGGCGAAGTCGACGGGAATGAAGACGAGCTCCTCGACCGAGTGCCCGGGGATGTTGTAGACGAGGGTCGCCGCAGCGCCGACCACGATCGCCAGTCCGAGGCCAGCCCGCCGGACGTCCCGAAGGTTCCCGAGCAGGAATGCGACCGCCAGCTGCATCGGGAAGAGGGACTCGGGGTACGGGATCAGCAGCGGGTCGACGAACGAGATTCCCGCGGCCAAAAGGAAGAACGCCGCCGGTCCGGCAAACGGAAACCATCGCCGCGCGAACACGGGTAGCACCAGGATCGCGAGCGCGGGAAGGCAGAACCACAGCGTCGTTGTCGGAACTCCGGACGAGCCGCGTGCGAGCACCACGTCAAGCATCGCCGCGATCGCCAGCAGCGCGATCAGCAGGTCGAACCAGTACGCGCGCGCGAGATGTCCGATTCGGCTCACGCATCGAACGTACTCCGCCAGCGGCAATTGAGGATACGCCGGGCGATCGTACAAGCGGGCGGCCTTGGCAGCTGTCATTAGTATGAGGCGCGGGACTCCGCGGTTACCGCTGGCGGCGTGGAAGCGGGGCATGCCCGCGGGACCGCCAGGCCAGGATGGACCAGCGGGAAAGAGCTGACAAGATCGAGCCGACGCTGGCGGCCGAGCCGATCGAGAACGCCGAGGCCAGTGATAGGTCATCACTCGGCGCCGACCGTGAGGCCCGTGCCGCGCGGCTGACCGGGACAGCCCGTCCCGCTGTGAGCATCGCCGGTTCACGGGCAAGCAGGTAACAGGATAGGCGGTCTTGGTGCAGCGCTACGCCGCTGTGTGGTCTGAGCAATCCGCCGGGATCGCGCTGCCCATGGCGGCAATGACCGTTGAGAGAGGACGAGGGAAGGGCGCCATCGTGAATCAGCTGAGGTTCGAGGCAGGACTCGGTCACTACAGCGTGAACGTGGCCCCGGACAGCGTGTGGATCTTCAGGGGGATGGGGACGCACTACTTCCAGGTCCAGCTGCAGATCGGCATCCCGGAGGTCGGCGCGGGCGCCGGGCGACTGCTATGCGTGGAGACCACGCTGTACGCCCCGGAGGGCAGCGGCCCGCGGGTACCGCTCGCGTCAACGAACGCCTCCGTCCCCTTCAACCCCGAGGGCGAGGTCCGGATGCCGACGCTGCAATACCTCATTACCAACGCGCAGCTGCTGGCGCTGGAACAACGGCGCGTCGGCGACCTGCGCCTGGAGCTTCAGGTGAGGGGCTTCCTGCCGCAGGCAGCCACGGGCTTCCCTGGCGCGCCCGAGGTCACCGAGTACATCAGCATCGCCGAGAGCAGGTGGCGCCAGCAGCTCGCCGGACTCGGCCGCACACTCGGCGCGGAGATGCTGATCGCGTTCCCCGATGATGATGAGCCGCGCAGGCGCGTCGCGGATTTCCTGCGCGAGGCCCAGCGGCTGCTCGGGGGCAGCGAGATCGACTCCGCGATGCTCCAGGTCCGAAAGGCGCTGGAAACCATCAAGAACACCAGCGGCTGGAACTGGCCGGGCAAGAAAGACAAGCCCGACCGCACAGTGGACGAGCGGTGGGCGCTGATCCGGGCCGCCATGGAGGACCAGGCCAGCGGTGCCATGCACGTCGACCCCGGCACCAGGGACCATGTCTACACCCGGGCCGAGGTCGAGACGCTGATCGCCATGACCGCTGCCCTGCTGTGCGTTACGCCCTGACCCACGGGTGTTACCGCTCTCGCTATTTGAACATCCAGCGGCTGAATTATCTGTGGACGATTCGACACAGCTCGGCGAGGATGGCAGGCAACCTGATCACATAGCGTGACTGCCGATGTGGCTTAGGGCGCGCGCGTACCCGCCGATCTGCACGGCAAGGCCGAGCCGGGAGGGTCGATTCCGGGCCGCCCAGATTGGCTGATATGGGCACCGCGTGCCATACATGGGCATGGCCAGTCTTGAAGCGCAGAGTCGGCGTTCGGCGTGAGCGTCAATGCATAGGCGTTTTCCTTGTTTGTTACGTACGGTGATCACCGCAGGGTTGCGTCCGTTACGGAGTCCGTGGAGCCG
>JGI20205J14842_1000204_pt1 | contig 15219 bp, 8 predicted proteins | sample NGESurshal092012_2_FD_14842 | JGI IMG/M metagenome (IMG submission 14842) | reverse complement strand
TTTCTCCATGAGTAATTTCCAAGGGTTGTGTGCTCGGCATAATCGTTCTCCAAAACATCCAGGGATAAAGGAACCTGGCAACCCGGGTTACTCTGTAAGATACTTGCGCACCATCAATATTATTTCCGGCGTATGCTTTTGCAAAACCGGTAATACTAACAGTATCGTTTACACGATAACTTCCTTTGGCTTTTTCAAACTCTGTATAAAATTTCGGGCGTTTATATTCTTCCACTGAAAGAGAAACAGAAGAATTTCCATAATTTTCCACCTCAATCTGAAACTCACCATTCAATTTGTTTTCAGGTATTTTAAATGTACCGTTGAAAGATCCAAAATCATTTAATACCACTTTTACCGAATCAATTTTTTGACTATTGGCATCGGAAAAAATAATATTCAGAGAATCCTTTGATTGAAGAAGAACGGACTTTCTTGTTTTCGGGTTACTTGTGACGCCAATTCCTTTAAAATAAACCGTTTGTCCGGGACGATAAATACTTCTGTCTGTAAATAAAAATACTTTGGAGTTCAATTCGTCAAACTCATCCTTTTCATGATTGTAGTAATTATCATAATAGACGTATTGAAATTCATCCAAAAATAAATGGTCATTTTTATAAGTTATATCAAGCCTTATGCTTCCACTGTAATCATTTTTCCCGGGTTCGGATAATTTAAAATATCCATTATTATCTGCAGTTACCAATTCCTTTTTCGCCAAATGATATCCCCTGGAGGAATTATCATATTTCTGAATCCACACCTGCACCTTGGCTCTGCCTAAAGGCTTACCGGTACTACGATTCAGCACAAAATATTGCAAACCACTATTCATAAAACTAATATCTGACACATAGAAATATTGAACGGCCAGCGGGTTCTTATCAAGGCTGAGTTTTTCATCTGCGCTTGCAAGCAAAGCATACTCACCAACAGGTAATGCATCAATTTTTACCTCCACAGAGTGAGATAGATAATCATCAGTCTTTGGTAACGCCTGTTCCCAGTTCCGGATATTCTTTTGGGAAATCAATTTTGCAAAAGCATTGTCGTTACCGGTGTTGCTAGCAAGGAATTTTTTAAGATCAGGAGTTAGTGAAATTATCCTGAAATAAACGGTATTAAAATTCTGGTAAGTAACTAATGTGCGGAAAGGCGATCCGGGAACATTTTCTTTTTCCGTGGTTAAATTGATAGTAGGATGTAGAATCGTTGTCAAAAGATTTTGCGCATTAATCCCGCCTTCGCTTTCCGGGAATTTTTTAATAATGTTTTCGAGGATTTCTTTTGCTTTTATTACGGTGTAATTGGAATCAGGATTTTTATTCCTGTTTGCTTCTATCGCTTTGTTATAAATGGTCTGCGCAATCAAAAATGTAGCTTGTGCAGAGGCTCCAATCGTATTGAACCTCTTACCAATATTTTGTAACGCATCTATATAAAGCGCATCTTTATTTGGCATGACTCCATACTGTTTCACAAAATTGATCCTTTCAATATCAGCGTCTATCAATGCCTCTGGATTTGCATCAAAAAGATGGAATGATAACAATTTTTGAAAAATAATCAGCGCTTTATGATGAAGTGATGTGGAATCTTTTGTGATGAATTTTGCATTTATAAATTCACTGGCTGGGGCAAATGCCAGGGCATCGTTTATCTCAAAAGCATACGCAGGGCGTGTAATATCGCGTTCATCATTTTTAAAATAATCCAATGCGCGATGCGCCAATAAATCATACAAAGTAGGGCGCAAATATCTAACATTGCCTTTTTGAATAATGGCATCAAAGGGCTCCAGTTTGGTTTGTTGCAAAAGTTTTTCATCCTTGAGCGAAGCAATATATAACTCACCAATTTTTTTATTTAGATCATCTGATGTCCAGGTTGCAATATCTTTTTTATCAAAATTTACAGTATTAGTTCTTTGATATAATTTGTATCTGTTCTCCTGAAAATAATTCCAATAGAGTTGCGCTGTAATGCTTTGTAGTATCGATTTGGCAGGCTCGTTTGCGGTAACAATTTGCTGTTCAAGAGAATCAATACTTTTTGCAGAAGCGTCTTCCTGGATATTTTGCTGTAGTGTTATTTTGAATAATAAAGATTTGATTATTTGTGGGTCATTATTAGTTTTTTTAGCCAGGTTATAGATGATATCTACTTCTCCGAGAGCAGATTTGGTTAAACCTTTCTTTTGAAAATCTTCTACTTTTTTCCATTGTGAAGTATAATCATCCATTATCTTCTGTGCATTTAAAGTCGAAAAATCAAATAAGAAAAACAGAAAAAGAATAGTGGCAGGCAGAATGGAAAATTTTAATCTCATGTAGATGAATTTTGTTTTAAAGATAAAAAACTATCCCTGGTGGTGTATGGTGAAGAGATTTATTAACTTTTCTGTAGATGCAAAGAAGGATTTATTTCATAATTATAATCACACGAATTTTGTTATAGAAACACGAATTTTGTTCACTAATTACACGAATTGCTGACAGTAAACGAAGAAATAAAGGGAATCTTATTTAAATTATTCAACAACAATTTGACAATAAAACAATTTAGCAATCACATCATTTTTATTTCAAATTGTGATATACTTTTTGGACATCATCATCTTGTTCAAGATTGTCCACAAGCTTCAAAACTTCATTGGCATATTCTTCGGGAAGTTCTACCGTATTTGTTGGAATTCGTGTAAGCTCTGCCGTTATTACGTTGATCTTTTTTTCTTCCAAAGCCTTGCTCATATTGCCAAATTCATTGTAGGCAGTGCGGATAATAATATTGCCTTCAATGTCTTCACCAATTTCTTCAAGGCCAAAATCTATTAACTCGAATTCGAGTTCTTCTATATCAATATTGTCTTTTTTTATTTTAAACTCCCCCATTCTGTTAAACATGAAAGCCACGCTTCCACTTGTGCCGAGCGAGCCGCCGTTTTTATTAAAATGCATCCTCACATTTGCAACAGTTCTTGTAGGATTATCAGTTGCAGTCTCTACCAGCAATGCAATTCCATGCGGAGCATAGCCTTCGTAAACTTCTTCATGATAATCTGTTTTGTCTTTTCCCATTGCGCGCTTGATAGCAGCTTCCACGCGGTCTTTGGGCATGTTCACCGCTTTTGCGTTGATGATGCACCGGCGCAGTGAAGAGTTGTTATCCGGATCGGGTCCGCCTTGTTTCACGGCAATATCTATTTCCTTTCCGATGCGGGTAAATTGTTTAGCCATTTTATCCCAGCGGGCAAACATGGTTGACTTTCTTACTTCAAATATTCTTCCCATAATTTAATTTTTAAGATTCAGCTTTCAGCTTTGAGTTATCAGCCATCATCTGATAACTGGCCTCTGATTGCTAACCTCATCCCGGCAAATCTAAAATGTAAAACCTAAAATCTAAAATTAAAAATCTTATTAGATAGCTTTGCCTTGCTACAAAAGATTTAAATTCATGTCAAACTATTCTTTTTGGAAAGTTTTTCTCATTCAAATAATTTTGCTGGCTTTTTTATATAAAATTTAAAATACCCCTGAAGGGAAACACGGCTATGAAAATAATGAAGTTTGGAGGCACCAGTGTAGGTAAGCCTGAAAGAATGGCGGCTATCAAAAAACTGATCACAAAAGATGATGAGCCCAAAATTGTTGTTCTGAGTGCATTGAGCGGCACCACTAATTCGCTCACTGAAATAAGCCATTCCCTTGCACAGGGCGATCGCATTGCTGCCAAACAGCGTATAGACGGTCTCGAACAGCATTACCAGAATTTTATTATGAAATTGGTAAAAAGTAATGAAGATTATCAAAAAGCCAAAGAAGTTCTTGCGGAGCATTTTGAATTTTTAAATATTATTTTAAAGATTTCGTACAGCGAAGCGCTCAATAAAGATATTCTTGCACAGGGCGAACTGCTGAGTACAAAACTCTTTAGCATTTATTTGCATGAGCAAAATATCCCCCATGTGTGGCTTGCTGCGCTTGACTTTATGACTATTGACCCATCAGGGGAACCACAGGTGGGAAGCATAAAAGTAAAATTATCCCAACTTTTGCAGGCTAACAAAGAGAGTAAACTTTTTATAACCCAGGGGTATATATGCCGTAATGCGAAAGGCGAAGTAGATAATTTAAAGCGTGGCGGAAGTGACTACAGCGCTTCGTTAATAGCAGCTGCCACTAATGCTTCTGTTTGCGAAATATGGACTGATATTGATGGCATGCACAATAATGATCCGCGTATTGTAGAAAATACAAAACCTATCAAACATCTTTGTTTTGATGAAGCTGCTGAGCTTGCTTATTTTGGAGCAAAAATTTTACATCCTGCAAGTATATGGCCTGCTCAATATTTTAATTTTCCGGTAAGATTGTTGAATACTATGGATCCCGATGCTGCAGGCACATTGATCGAAAGTCATTCAGACAGTGAAGGAGTGAAAGCCATTGCTGCAAAGGATTTTATCACTGCTATCAAAATAAAAAGCAGCAGAATGCTATTAGCTTATGGTTTCCTGAGAAAAGTATTTGAAGTATTTGAAAAATACCAGACTTCCATTGATATGGTCACTACTTCCGAAGTAGCTGTGTCTCTTACTATTGATAATGATACTTATTTAAGCGATATTATTAAAGAGCTGGAAATGTTTGGCAGCATTGAAGTGGATACTGATCAAACCATAGTTTCCATAGTAGGTTATCATATTTCCAAGACTGAAAATCTTCTTGCAAAAGTATTTGACAGCATCACAGAAATTCCTGTTCGTATGGTGAGCTTTGGAGGAAGCCAACATAATATTTCTATTCTCGTATCTCATGAAAATAAAGAAAAGGCATTGCAATTGCTGAATAAGGGATTGTTTGAGAAATAAAGAATAAGAAATGAAAAAGTCAGCAAACGAAGAAATAAGAGAGATTTCCGTTTTTTAAAACACCGAACTATGAACTCGCACTTTCGAATTTAAAATTTAATACCCATCTTCTTATAAATAAAGCTCATGAGCCACATAGGGCCTATCAATAAGAACTGAATATCTTTCAGAAAAGAAGGCTTTTCCCCTTCAACACTATGTCCATAAAATTGCCCGATCCATGCGATTGCAAAAATAATTACGCATAATAGCCAAAGCGAAAGCGGAACATATTTTTCTATAAAATGGCAAATTAAAAGGCAGATAATTCCAAATAAAAACATGCCAATACCAAGTGAAAAAGAAAGCCGTAAATAATATAAGGTGATCAGTAAAATTGCAAACATGGCCACATTTAAATGATGCCCGTCTATTCTCAGTGGAAGTTTGAGGCTGTATAATAATCCTACAATAGAGAAAAATATTGCAGGTACACATATCCAATGGATCAATTTGTTTGTATGATTTTTATGGCTTTCGCCATATTCATCTAGCCATTGATTTACGGTTCTCACAGCGATTATTTTATTTAAAACAATGAAAAAGTGATTACAAATTATCATTTTATTTTTATAAAAAAAATTATTTGAAAGGAATATGATTGTTATCATATTGGCTTGAAACGGCAAAAAATCACTCAAAAAATGGTATCTTTGCAGCCTCATAGTTTCAAATATGGATTCCGCTCAAAATATATTATCAATTGCCCTGAACCATCCTCTAATGCAGGAAGAGATGGAATTGGTACGACATAGTTCTCAGACGATTCCCGGTTCCGTTCATTATGTAATTAACCGCTATCGAAAGCCTGCTGATTTAAATATTGAAGAAACCGGGATGCTGGTTTATAATTATAATAAACAAGATCAAAAATCCAGGAATCTTGAACTGGTCTTTTGTATGGAAGGTAACAGGTATTGTAAGGCAAAAGATGAAGAATGTAATTTTTGTAAACATTCACTTTCGCATCATTGTGAAGAACTGGTTGATACCATTGATGTAGCTTGCTTTCGTTTTAACAGCGATCACCTTTCTCAATTTGTGAAAGGATTAAAGACTACCACTTTTTCAGAGGATATTTTAAACTTTAAACACACCTCTTCCTTTTCAAAAACACTGCCACTATGTGGTAAGACCAGAACTGTACTTAATTCTTTGATGAATCATAATTACAGTGATAGCCTGGAGAATATTTTTATCAATGCGCAAACGCAAATGCTTTTGTTGTACAGCATTGAATGTATGGGTGGTGAAGGCGAGGATGATTTTTCCTGTAAATTTCTTGCAAATGAAGCTGATCGGGAAAAAATATCTCTTGCTCGTGATGTCTTATTACAACATATCGGGGAACCACTTACTATTAAAGAGTTAAGCCGTAAAGCAGCTATCAACGAATGTTATTTGAAGAAAGGATTCAAGGAAATGTATGGCACTACTATCTTTGATTTTTTCCAAAGCCAGCGCATGGAGCATGCAAAGTATTTACTTTATGAAAAAGGATTAACCGTCACTGAGGTTTCCGCTTCACTTGGCTATTCTTCTATTTCTCATTTTTCTACTGCTTTTAAAAAACATACAGGCATAAAACCTTGCGAATTATTGTTTCGGTAATAGCGACGAAAAAAATTGGGAACAATAAGGAAGTTCCTATTGTATCATAGAAGGTTTGGAAAATATTAGTTTTCAATTATCGCCTAAATCATTTTTCTTTTCTTTTTCAGGTAACATTTATAATTCGAAGAACATTTTGCTCATTTTGAATAAAATAAAATTTACGAATCACGAAAATACTATTTCCCGATTTTAAAAAATATTTAATGAAATACCCTATTAATTAGTCCCTATCCTTCTTTTGACTCTTACTTTAAATAGTATTCTATGTCAAATCCTTATGACATTTGCGTGATAAAAATGAAAGCAAATTTGAGCAAATTTGCGTGAACAGGCATGGTAAAAATTTTACTAAATATCTTTATTTTCACAATATCTTTATTTTCATCAGTTTCGGCACAACTAAAGCCTTCTCAGGATTCAACAGGAAAGTTACTTGACGAGGTTGTGGTAACCGCTACCAGAACAGAAAATAAAGTTTCCAATATTCCTTTGCCTATCCAGGTTATTTCAGCTAAAAATATTCAGCTTTCAGGATCACAAAAATTAATAGATATTTTGCAAATGCAAACCGGGTTGGTTATTGCCAATAATCCCCTTGGCACAGCCTTGCAGGGATATCCAAATCCTTTTGGCGATGGCATACAAATGCAGGGTCTCGATCCTGCCTACACTTTGATATTAGTAGATGGAGAACCCCTCATAGGCCGCAATGCAGGAATTATTAACCTCGCGAGAATTGCCATAGGAAATATAAAGCAAATTGAAATTATTAGAGGCCCTGCCACAAGTTTATATGGTTCCGATGCCTTAGCTGGAGTTATCAATATCATTACCGAACAACCTGTAAAAAATTCAGCTAGTTTTCAAACACATTATGCTACTAACAACACTTTAGGCCTGACGGGTGGGGCTAATATTGTTCATAAAAATATGACGTTGGAGCTTTTTGCAAACAGATACAGTAGTGACGGATATGATCTTGATAAAACCATTTATGGAAAAACAGTAGACCCTTTTATTGACTACACTGCCAACGCAAAGCTTTCTTATAAAATAAATGATAAGAATAAATTCACTTTATCAACAAGATTTTTTACAGAAACACAATTCAATAATTACGAGATCTTTCCTCAATCTGAACCGGAAATAGTGAAAGGGAATACCGTAGAAACTGATGCAAGTTTATTCGGTCGCCTGGAGCACAAAGTAAATGACAGGCTCACTTTTATCGGGTCCGTTTATACCACTTCCTATAGTAACAATGCATCGATTTTTCTCCAAAAAAATGATTCCTTGTATGAAAAAATTCAACTTACCGATTTTCTTTTGAGGCCTGAATTGCAGGTAAATATTGGGAAAAATCCATCCTCACTTTTTGTAACTGGTGCTGGTTACAATTATGAAAACATAAATTCTACCAGGTATGCTCCTGTAAGTGGAATGAGCTCAGGGTATATTTTTGTTCAGAAACAAATACAATTGAAAGGGAAAACCAATATTATTGCCGGCGCCAGGTATGATAAAAATACTTTGTATCCTGGTCAATTAAGTCCTAAAATAGCTATTGCCTATAAACTGAATCCCAATTTTATCCTGAAAGGAAGTGTAGGCGCAGGCTATAAAGCGCCCGATTTCAGACAGCAATTTTTGAATTTTACTAATTCACTTGTGGGTTATACTTTGTTAGGCGCAGATGAACTTAGCCAGGGATTGTACATGCTTCAAAAAACCGGACAAATAGATCCTGGTATCAATATCGCTCCTTATGCGCATAATGTCCAGTTGTCTCCCGAAAAATCCATAGGTGTCAATGCCGGATTTGATTATACTATAAATAGTCATGCTGTATTCATGGTGAATTTTTTCAAAAATGATATCAGTAATTTAATAGAGACTTATAATCTTCCTTTTAATAAAACAAATAACCAGGCCATCTTTTCTTATATGAATCTTGATAAAGTTTTTACGGAAGGAATGGAAACTAATTTATCTTATAATTTCAACAGAAATTTTTCTTTATCTGCCGGTTATCAATACCTGGCTGCAAAAGATAAAGAGGTACTTCAGCAAATTAAAGATGGAAAATTGTATAAGCGTGATCCGGTTACATATGTTACTACTTTGGTTACAAAAAACGAATACAAAGGATTGTATAACAGGAGTAAGGAAAATGCAAATTTGCGTTTTCAGTATCATAATATTTTTTATAAAGCATCTTTATTCATTACTGCCAAATACAGGGGCAGCTATGGATATAGCGGTTTGAATGGTTTTCAGAATGGTAGTAATGTATATGATGATGACAGGGAAACTGTAAATGGCTTTGTACTTTTGAATGCCACTGTTTCTAAAAAAATTGACAGTCGTTGGGAAATACAAGGAGGCATTGAAAACATTTTGAACTATACCAACAAACTGCTGATGCCTAACATATTTGGCCGAACTTATTTTATCAATGTGAATTTTAAACTCAAAAAATAAAACAAAATGAAAATGACAACTCTGAAATTAAGCGTGCTGACATGTGCGGCAATTGTCACGGGGCTGATGTCTTGTGGAAAAGAAGAATTACCTGCTGCGCCACCTAATCCTTCAGTTACTACTACGGATTCCATTGTAATACCTTTTAGTTCCAATAGCTACACACTCTTTAGTTTAAAAGACAGTTCTATAGTACCCAATTCTGATTCCGTAAGTAGTGATTGGGATATTGGCATTCGATTCGTGGATATTATTGTAAACAGCCATGCAAGTGGCCCGGGAAGCGGGGGTGTAATTACACAAACCGGTATTTTTGATAATTACATACTGGCACCTGCGAATGGATATGCATTTGACACTACGAGTACAATTCGAATGGATATGCATTTGACACTACGAGTACAAATCTTGCAATTGATGCTGGTTTGACAACGGGGTGGTATAATTATAATGATGCGACTCATGCATTTAATCCAAAAGCCGGATTATTTTTTGTAATCCGAACTGCTGATAATCATTATGCGAAATTGGAAATTACTGCAGTAGATTATGCTGGTTATGTTTCTCCTACCGCGCCTCCAACTACTTTGATTTATCATTTCAGATATTCTTACCAATCAGACGGATCAGGAAATCTCCAATAAATTTTAATAATTAAAAAATGGCTTTCTCAAAAATTGGGAAAGCCATTTTTTTGTGTATTTCCATCGGGATTTTCTTTAAAAAAAATTGAGGAAATCTTCGCCACCTAAATCATTCACTGTAAACACATTTAACATAAATCTACATTAAATGAGCCATTAAAAAGGGTGTTTATCATAACTGCAACGGGCCCAGGTCCTGATAAATTTTTTGTGGCTGTAATTGTTATCTATGTATATAAATACTATGCCAAAGGTGAAAAATGTGAATAATGAAAATGTGAAAATTAAATAAAGTACTTCAGTAACCAAACAAATAACGCAGATTCTTCTTTTATGAATTTTATAAAACACAGCCAACGAACAAATAAAGCAGAATCTTTACCTTTGCATCCTTTTATTTTATCCCGAAGGTTAATAAATAATGAAGCAAAAATATCGTGAATACAAGCATTTGAGCCTTACTGAAATAGCTGAAGAAATTCTTTCTTCGTGGAATAAAGAAAAATCTTTTGAAAAAAGCATTTCAAACAGGGAAGGCAAAACCCCTTTCGTCTTTTATGAAGGGCCGCCAAGTGCTAATGGTATGCCCGGCATTCATCACGTAATTTCGAGAACTCTAAAAGATTTGGTTTGCCGGTATAAAACCATGCAGGGTTTCCAGGTAAAGCGCAAAGGTGGATGGGATACGCATGGATTACCTGTAGAACTGGGTGTTGAAAAATTATTGGGCATTACGAAAGAGGATATTGGTAAATCTATTTCTGTAGAGGAATACAATGCCACCTGCCGCAGGGAAGTATTGAAGTATAAAGATAAATGGGATGAAGTAACACAGAAAATGGGCTATTGGGTTGATTTGGATCATCCTTATATTACTTTTGAAAATAATTATATTGAGACACTTTGGTGGTGTCTTAAAGAATTATATAAGAAAGGTTATTTGTACGAAAGTGTAAGCATTCAGCCTTATTCTCCTGCAGCGGGAACCGGATTAAGTTCGCATGAATTAAATCAACCCGGAACTTATAAAGATGTAAAGGATACGAGTGCGACTGTGATGTTTAAGGTACCAAAGAATCAAAAAAGTGAATTTCTTTTTGATGATGCTGAAAATAAGGAACTTTTTTTCCTTGCCTGGACAACCACGCCTTGGACATTGCCTTCCAATCTTGGATTGACAGTTGGGGCTAATATTGACTATTCATTGGTTAAAACTTTCAATCCTTATACACATTTATCAATAAATGTGGTTCTCGCAACTTCTTTGATATCAAAATATTTTAAGCAGGAAGGCGAAAATGGAGATTTTACGATATATAAAAAAGATGATAAAATTATCCCATGGAAAATTTTATCATCATTCAAAGGAAAAGATCTTGAAGGAATTTCTTATGAACAACTTCTACCTTCCAAAGCAAATACCTTGGAAAAAATCAGAGAAATAACCCCCGGCGCCCAACCGTTCAAAGTGGTGGTAGGAGATTTTGTTACTACAGAAGACGGAACGGGTATTGTTCATACTGCGCCTGCATTCGGCGCTGACGACTTTAAGGTTGGACAAAAAGAGAATCTTGGTATTTTAACCCTCGTTGATAAAGAAGGAAAGTTTGTGGAAGGTGTTGGGGAATTTAGTGGACGTTTTGTGAAAGATTATAAAGATGATCCACAGTACGTGGATGTGAACGTTGATATTTCGGTAAAATTAAAAAAAGAGAACAGGGCTTTTAAAGTAGAAAAATACGAGCACAATTATCCTCATTGCTGGCGAACTGATAAACCTATTATCTATTATCCTTTGGATGCATGGTTTATAAAAACGACTGCTGTAAAAGACCGGATGATAGAATTGAATAAAACCATTAACTGGAAACCCGCTTCTACCGGAACGGGCAGATTTGGGAACTGGTTAGAAAATATGGTGGACTGGAATCTGAGCAGAAGCCGTTTCTGGGGAACTCCTTTACCAATCTGGCGTACAGAAGATGGTAAAGAAGAAAAATGTATTGGTTCTATAGATGAATTAAAAAAGGAAATAAAAAAATCTTTTGATGCCGGAATACTAATCCAGGATAAAAAAATTGATTTGCAATCGCAGATAGATCAAATGGTATCTGATCTGCACAAACCTTTTGTAGATAATATTATCCTTACCTCTTCGGAAGGGAAGCCGATGAAACGGATACCAGATTTAATTGATGTCTGGTTCGACAGCGGTGCAATGCCGTATGCGCAATGGCATTTTCCATTTGAAAACAAAGAACAATTTGAGAAGAATTTTCCTGCAGATTTTATTTGTGAAGGAGTAGATCAAACACGTGGCTGGTTTTATACTTTACATTCTCTTGCCGTTTTGTTATTTGACAGCGTAGCTTATAAAAACGTAGTTAGTAATGGTCTTGTGCTCGATAAGAATGGAAACAAAATGAGCAAACGTATTGGCAATGTGGTGGATCCATTTGAAACACTGGAAGTTTTTGGCCCGGATGCTACCCGTTGGTATTTAATTACCAATGCATCGCCCTGGGATAGTTTAAAATTTGACACAGAAGGAATTAAAGAAGTTCAGCGAAAGTTTTTCGGCACGCTTTACAATACTTACCAGTTTTTTGCCCTTTATGCAAATGTTGATGACTTTTCTTCTGAAGAACAGCCAATTCCGGTAAATGAAAGATCAGAAATGGATCAATGGATTCTATCTGCATTAAATTCATTAATAAAGGAGGTAACCCAAAGCCTTGATGATTATGAACCTACACAAGCCGGAAGGGCAATAGAATATTTTTTGGGTGAACAATTAAGTAATTGGTATGTAAGACTTTGCCGTCGCAGGTTCTGGAAACCAGTTAATAAAAATAACAAGGGTGGGGAGAAAGATAAAATTTCTGCTTATCAAACCTTGTATGAATGTCTTCTGACAATTAGTGGGTTAATAGCTCCTATAGCTCCCTTTTTTGCAGACTGGTTATTTAAAAATCTAAATGAGATTACTCAAAAAATAAAAGCAGATTCAATTCACTTAACAGATTTCCCCTTATCTGACGAAACGTTGATCAATTCAGCGCTTGAAGAAAGGATGAAACTGGCTCAGGATGTCTCTTCATTAATATTATCGCTTCGCAAAAAAGTAAATATTAAAGTAAGGCAGCCTCTTCAAAAGGTGATCATTCCAGCTATAGATGATAATTTTGAAAAAAATATCCGTAAAGTTGAAAATATTATTAAATCTGAAACGAATATAAAAGAGATTGAAATTCTGAGTGCAGGTAATAATTTCATAAAAAAGAAAGCAAAAGCAAATTTTAAAACCCTTGGGAAAAGACTAGGGACAAAAATGAAATGGGCTGCTGAAAAAATTCAGAATCTTGATGATAAGGAGATCAACCAAATTCAATTGGGAGAATTCTTATTAAATCCTGGTTTTGAAAAATCAGATGAAGAGCCCATTTTAATTTCACAGGAAGATATTGAAGTAAGCACCAACGAAATTCCGGGTTTTGAAATGGCAGTAAAAGGTAACCTGACGATAGCTCTTGACCTGATCATTTCGGATCAGTTAAAGAAGAAAGGATTTGCGAGAGAATTTGTTAACAGAATTCAAAACATCCGGAAAGAAAAAGATTTTGAATTAACTGATAAAATAGTGCTAATTATAGAAGAAAAAGAGGGCNTCAAAGATATAATTACAGAATTTAATGAGTATATTCGCGCCGAAATTTTGGCAGAAAAAATTGAATTTATTACTAAAATTTCAAATGGAATCAAAATAGATGTCAATAATGGCATTTTTTTAGTAAATATTACAAAAAGTATTTAAGTATGGCGACAAAGAATAAAAAAGCAACTGCAGTTGCAAAAAAATCTAAACCAGGTAAATCAATAACGAATAAACCAACTGCAAAAAAAGTAGCTGCAATTAAAAAGCCTTCTGCAAAGAAAGTGGCTGTAAAAGCAATTGCGAAAAAAACAAAACCACTTAAAAAAACGGCATTGAAATTGAATAAAATTCAAAAAACAGCCGGCACAATTAATAAACATTCTCTGGTTAAAAAAGCTGCTAAGACCGGAGGGAAAAAAGCAGCACCTAAAAAATTGACTACCCCTAAAAAGACTACCCTAAAAAAGGCATCAGTTATTCCAAAGAAAACTACGCCTAAAAAAGACAAAATTGTCGCAAAGAAAACTCCTGTGGCTAAGAATAAAACTGTTGCTGCAAAACCTGTAAAGCAAAAGCCTATTGTAAAAGTAGCTGCCAAGGCTCCTTTAAAGCCACTGACTGACCATAAAGTTGAATTAAAAAAAGCATTAGCTAAAGTAAAAGCAAAAAAGAAGGAATTAGAAACGAAGCCTCAAAAAGTATTTGTAATGCCCAAAACGCATACAGAAAAGGCACGCAAATATGAGCCTGAATTTACTAAATCTGTTCTTGATCAGTCACCAGTGGAAAATAATGGGCCCAGTATGCGCTATAGCGATAATGAATTGATGGAATTCAGAGAATTAATAACCCGTAAATTAGAGACTGCCAAAAAGGAATTAGGTTATTTACAAGGCCTTATTACACGCAAAGATCAAATGGGAGGTGATGAAAGCGATAATCGTTATATGACAATGGAAGATGGCAGCCTGAGCATGGAAAGAGAGCAATTGAGCCAAATGGCCAGTCGCCAAATCACCTTTATTGATCATCTCGAAAAAGCGATGATGCGTATTGAAAATAAAACTTATGGTATCTGCCGTGTTACAGGAAAATTAATAGACAAAGCAAGATTAAGAGCAGTACCTCACGCTACACTTTCTATAGAAGCAAAAATGGGAATTGCTAAATAAATTTCAATTACTTTTTTGTAACCATTCTATCCCAATTTCACAATACATGAAAGGGTATTGTTTATAGAAATGCGTTTGCTTTTTCCTTTAGATTTATTTGAGTAAATTAAAAAAGGCTGAAATTTTTTCAGCCTTAAATTGGTTTTTCAAATCAGGAAGTAATCTTTTATTTTATCTATTTTTTCTAAAAACATTCCTTTAAAAATTATTTAGTGTCTGCAAGAAAACTATCTATTTTTTCATTTGCCTGATGATTTTTCTAAGCCAGCTTTGGGATTTTTTTATCCTGTGATCAACTTGTTGAAAAAAATATTTTTATATTATAAAAAATAAATACTTAATCTAGGATTTCTTTTAAACTTCGCATAGGTATCCCTATTATATCTTTTTATAACTCTTTTTTTACCTCAGGCTGCCAGCTTCAGCTTGCGTTTTTCTTTTCTTTTTTCTTCGACTAACTTCTTTTCTTTAAGGGCATTACCGAGTACGTGAAGGTTGTAAGCTAAAACACTTAAACCTACATATATTTTGCAACCATCCAATCCTTTATCCATACATCTGTTGAGACCATGATGTTCTAGCATATTGATATTGCTCTCTACTGCACTGTGTGCATTACGAAGCTTCTTAAATCCCCGGCCACTTTCACGTTCTTTATCCTCTTTATTATGCCGTCCTTTTTTAGGAAGTATTACGTGCTGTATGCCTGCTTTCTGAAGTGTTGCAAGATTGTCTTTA